>Ga0207653_10000001_pt1 | contig 287007 bp, 271 predicted proteins | sample KBSK5251metaG_FD_184341 | JGI IMG/M metagenome (GOLD analysis project Ga0207653, IMG submission 184341) | Corn, switchgrass and miscanthus rhizosphere microbial communities from Kellogg Biological Station, Michigan, USA - KBS K5-25-1 metaG... | ecosystem: Host-associated > Plants > Roots >... | reverse complement strand
CCATCGGCAGGGTCCTTGAGGGGCTGAAGGTCGTCCCCCGCGCAGGCCGCTCCGGGGGGCCTGCTACCCTTTGCGGGCGATGTCCGACTACAAGGAAGTCATCCACGAGCGCCTCTTCGTACGCGTCCCGGGCACCGACAAGCTCCGGAAGACCGCGGCGGCTCGCTTGCAGCACCTTTTGGCCAACGGTTGGCGCGAGACCGAGCGGAACCTCACCGCCGACTACCTGAAGGTCCGGTTCGAGCGGACGGGACACGCCCCGATGAAGGCCCGCCTCCCGAAGAAGGGCCCGGAGATCCGGGACCAACGGCGGCCACGACGCGACGGCCAGAACTTCGGCGGCCGGGGGCGTCGCTGAGCATCAGCCGCGTACACCGAAGATCCTTCGGTTTTGCCTCGTGTTCACCGGATGTTCCCCGGGTATCATGGGGTGTTCCCGCTGATTCCATCCTGCGGCGAGAGGATCGTTCGCCTTCGGTATGGCGAAGCTCCAGGGGGTGACCGAAGTGTCCGTCGAGTTCCATCCGCAACCGTCCAACGTCCGACCGAACCATCGCGAACCCCACGCCCACGCTTCGACGCAGCCCTTCCGGTACCCCCTGGAGCGCCCGTTCATCGAGCCCGACTGGACGCGACTCCCCGGCTACCGCGACGTCACCCCGGAGCAGTGGGGATCGGCGCAATGGCAGCGAGCGCATTCGGTCAAGAACCTCAAGGAGTTCAAGGAGGCGCTCGGCGAGCACCTCGATGACGAGCTGCTCACTGACATCGAGCGCGATCAGCAGGAGCGCGCGACGATGTCCATGCTGATCCCTCCGCAGATGATCAACACGATGCGGGAAGACGACCTGCGGTCCGACCCCGTCCGTCGCTACATGGCTCCGAGCTACAGCGAACGCGAGCCTGAGTGGCCGAGCCACCCGATGGCCTCACGCGACTCCCTGCACGAAGCCGACATGTGGGCCGTCGAGGGGCTCACCCACCGGTATCCCACGAAGGTCCTCGCCGAGTTGATCCCCACCTGTCCGCAGTACTGCGGTCACTGCACCCGGATGGACCTCGTCGGGAACGACACCCTGCAGGTCCTCAAGTACAAGTTCGAGATGAAGCAGAGCGACCGCTGGGGCGCGATGCTCGACTACCTGCGATCGACCCCGCAGGTGCGCGACGTCGTCGTGTCCGGTGGCGACATGGCCAACGTCCCGGCGAAACGCCTCCAGGCATGGCTGTTCGAGCTGATGGACATCGAGAACATCCGGGACATCCGGATCGCCACGAAAGGTCTCATGGGCATCCCGCAGCATTTCTTGCAGGACGACGTGCTCGAGGCGTACGACGCGATCGCCGCGCGGGCGCGCGAACGCGACGTCGACGTCGCCCTCCACACGCACGTCAACGCCGCGCAGCAGGTCACGCCGCTCGTCGGGAAGGCCGTTCGCGCCCTGCTGGACATGGGGTACCGCGATGTCCGGAACCAGGGCGTCCTGCTCCGCGGGGTCAACACCACCACGGCGGAGTTGCTCGAACTCTGTTTCACGCTCTTGGACTACGGCAAGATCCTCCCCTACTACTTCTACATGTGCGACATGATCCCCAACGCCGAGCACTGGCGCCTCGCGGTTCGCGAAGCGCAGGAGCTCCAGCACTCGATCATCGGATACCTCCCGGGGTTCGCGACTCCGCGCTTCGTCTGTGACGTCCCGTTCGTCGGTAAGCGCTGGGTGCACATGACCGATGACTACGATCAGAGCCGCGGCATCTCGTACTGGCGGAAGAACTACCGCACGGGGATCGAAGCGGACGATCCGGAGGCGCTCACGCGCCGCTACCACTACTACGACCCCATCTACACTTTGGACGACGAGGGGCAACGCTGGTGGCGAGAGAAGATCGCCGCCGGCGTGGACGAACTCCTGAGCGAGCTCCAGCTCGAACAGGGCATCACCGTCGACGCCTGAGCACGAAGAGGGAAACGACCAGCGCAGCGACGGCGACCGCCGCGATGGCGACGACGGGCGTGCTCGAGGCCGAGGGAGCCGGCGTGGTCGACGGGACGGCGCTCGCGGCCCGCGACGACGTCGGCGGCGGGACGTTGGCCATCCGCTGCGAAGGGATGCCCTTCCCAAGCAGGTCGCAGCGGCCGCCGTCGCGCACCACGACGCTCCACCGGAGCCTCGTGAGGTCGACCTTGCCGAACTGGTCCTCGCCGAGCAGGAGCCTGCCCGGGACTTGGATCGTGAGGGTGCGCCCCTGCACGATGGGTGGGTTGAAGAATGCCGACCCGCCCTCGGGCAGGAACAGGAGGGTGAGCCGGGCGTCCCTCGCCCTCGCATCGAACCGGACGATCCGGTTGACGCGCTGATAATCGCCGAGGGACATCGTTGGGATGCGTGGGTCCCGCACGAGGACGTCGATGCGGAACGCCGGTCCCTCGGGGTCGGGGATCACGAGCGGACGGTCGAACGACAGCTGCCATACCGCCGAGGAGCCCTCCTCGCCGAGCCAGCCGAGCGCGCGGACGAGGTCGGGCGGATGACCCGGCCCACTCACGCCCTTGCATCGCACCGCATCACCGCGGGGATCTGCGAACGTCAACGTCAGCGGGAGCAGAAGGATCAACGCCAGGGCCGCGATGCGGCGGCTCACGTCCCTGAACAGTCCAGCGGTTTGAGCTTGGGGACCTCCAACCGGGGGGGTTGCGAGAAGTCGAAGGCTCCGGCGAGCGGCGACGCTTGTGCATCGCGCTCCGTGAGCGGCTTGAGTCCGTGAAGGTCTTCGATGAACTTCAGGACCGACGAGAACTCATAGACGGTCGAGTCGATCGATCCGCCGTCCGGGTTATCGCCAGCCCTGGTGTACGGCGACATGATGAGCGCGGGCGTCCGCGGACCGAGTCCCATGATGTCGTAGTGAGGCGGCTTCACATGATCGTAGAAACCGCCGAAGTCATCCCACACCATCACGACCGCCGTGCTCCGCCACGCGTCGCTCTGGAAGATCGCGTTGAGGTATTGCACGCTCCAGTTCATGCCGTCACAGATGTTGACGCCCGCCCCGGGATGCTCGTTCGGGCTGCCATCGGGCGGGATCAACCAGGAGACCGCGGGAAGCGTGTCGTTCTGGAGATCCTTGAGGATCGTGTCCGGCGGCTGCACCTTGCTCCACAGGGGACCGAACCGGATGTGGCGGATCGCCTGGAGCGCGTTCATCCAGATGTTGGGTTCTGCGTAGTACTTCCAGGTGATCCCGGCTTTCTCGAGCTTGTCGGGGAGCGTGGGGATGTCGACACAGGTCCGCGTGTCCACCCAGTACTGCGCGATCTTGTACAGGTTCGCCGGATCGTCGTCCCGGTGGTCCTCCAGATCCATGATCGTGTGGATGTCGTCCGGTGAGAGACGCTCGATCGGGAAGCGTTTCGTGTACTCGGTCGGGTCGTCGCAATAGCTGCCCTGGTGGTTGGACGTGGATTTGTTGTCGACGATCCCGTACGACTGTGCGGCCACGGTGTAGAGGTGCTCGGGGAACGTGGGACCGAACATCGACGTGAAGAAGTGGTCGGCCAGCACGAAGCGATCCGCGAGGCTCCAATAGACGGGCAACGTGCTGCGGTCGAACTGCGTATATCCCGTGAGGTCGTTCCCGAGGGTCACGCAGTTGAACCCGTCCATCTTGCCGCCGTCGATCGAGATCAACCCCGGATCGAATGCGTGTCCGAGGTCGTGCGGATAGACGTAGGGCGCCGGGGTGAGCGGGACGGTCGGGCCGGGCGCCAGGTGGTTGTCGCACTGCAGCGTCTTGCCGACGGTCGCGCCGTCGGCGCCAGGATACTTGCCGAAGTAGTTGTCGAAGGAGTGGTTCTCCTTGACCAGGAAGATCACGTGCTTGATCGGGCTGTCGGGGCCGACCTGAGCGGGGGTAGGGCTCGATGGCCGAGGGCTCGACGTCGTCCGCGAGTGGGTCGGTCGCGCGCCGCTTGCGCCACCGCTCGATGGCCAGAACTGCCAGGCGGCGACGAGGAACGCAACCACGAAGGCGGCTGCGATCCCTCTGCGCCATGCGAGCTGCCGACGCGAAGGCCGGCGCGGCGATGCAGGCCTGAGGGACGGGCCGGGTGGCTGCTGCATCGGGCGGAGTCTAGCCGGGGCCTTCCGGCATCGCGAGGGAATCGGTGAGTCGTTGGAGCCGATCCACGACGGTCCTTTCCCTCGGATCCGAGGCCAGGTTCCGGAGCTGCAGGGGGTCGTCGGCGCTGCGGTACAGCTCCTCGGTCCCATCGGCGTTCCGAACGTAGGTGTACCGAGCCGTTCGGACGCCCGACCACGCCGGCACGTTCGCGTCTCCACCCCAATCCAGCCAGACCCCGGTTCGTGCCGCGACGGCCCCGCCGTCCAACGCCGGCACCAAGCTGATGCCGTCCTGGGGCAGCTCCGGCCGCACGTGCGCAAGATCGGAGATCGTCGAGGCCAGATCGACGTTGGAGACGAGGGTCGGGTCGGTACGGGCGATCGACCACGGCGCTCGGATCGCGAACGGGAGCCCGATCGACGGCTCGTACGGATACCGCTTGCCGGTCAAACGATGGAGGCCGAACTCGTACCCGTTGTCGGTGAGGAACACGATCACGGTGCGATCCAACTCGCCGCGGGCCGCGATCGTGTCCACCATCGAGTGGATCGCATCGTCGACCGATCGCAGCATCGCCCGCTCGAGCAGGTCGTCCCGGCGGAACGCCTCGAGCTGAGGTGCGGTCACGCGCGGGAGCGATGTCACGTAACGTGGCTTGCCCCGCACGTCGTTGATCTGCGCGAGCGACGGCATCGGCGGGGACGCCCCCGCCGATGCGTCGCGATAGCGATCCGCCGGGATCCACGGCGCGTGCGGGGCGTTCGGCGCGAAATAGAGGAACCAGGGACGATCGGTTGGCGCACCGTCCAGGAACGCGTTCGCCGCTCCCGCGAGGACGTCGGTCGCATACGCGGGAGGCGTCGCACCGTAATGCCGGACGTAGCCCCGATCGACGACGTCGTAGTCGTAGTACGAGGTGGACTCGTGCGCGTTCTCCTTCGCGAACCAGCGATCCCAACCGGGCGGGACGAACGGCGCGCGACCCCACGGGTAGTTGTTCAGGTACTTCCCCACCAACGCCGTCGTGTAGCCGGCCTGGTGCAGCCACACGGGAAGCGTGTTGGTGTCATCCAGCGCGGGACCGCTGAAGTTGTCGCGGACATGGGTCCGCGTGTCGTACTGGCCGGTGAGGATCGTCGCGCGCGACGGGCAGCAGAGCGGCGTGGAGGCGACCGCGTTGGGGAACCACAGCCAGTGGCCGTTCGGGTCCTCCAGCTGCGATTGCAACCACGGCATCGCGGGTGGCTCGGTCGGCAGCGTGTCGAGGGTCTGGTCGTCCGTCAGGACGAGCAGGATGTTCGGGCGTGGGTCGGGGGCGGGCGCCCGCTCGCGGGCGCCCGCCCCCGCCGCGACCGTGAGCGTTCCGAGCGCCAGCGCGAGGGCCAGCGTGCGCCTCAGGAAGGCTCCTTCCGGAGCTTCCAGATGTGCTCGCCGGGGAAGTCACGCGCCCATCCCAGTGGAGCCATGTCGTATGTGGTCGTGGCATCGGGCTCCGGTCGGAGCTCGATGAGGTCCTCGATGGTGAAACCCGACGCGCGGAACAGTCGGATCCAGGCGCCATAGGTCAGCTGCCATTCGACCCATGTGTCGCCGTCCTCATGCTCCTCCGACCGTCCCAGCTCGAAATACGGTGCCCGGAGCGTCCGCGTCGCCGGCGTGTCGTCATCACTCGTGCAGAGACAGAAGATCGGTGTCGTGATGTTGAACACGAAGAGACCACCTGGGCGAAGAACGCGAGCCGCCTCGGGAACCGTGAGGTGGGGGTCCGTGAACGTTGGAGCGCCGTGGTCGCAGAACACCAGATCGAAGGTCTCGTCAACGATCGGCAGCTCCTCGGCGCTCGCGCGGACCAACGGGAACCGGACCCCGCTCTCCGTGAAGTTCGGCTCCGCGGCGGCGAGCTGGTTCGCGCTGAAGTCGAGCCCGATCACCTTCGCTCCGCGCATCGCCACCTTGATCCCGAACTGGCAGGCACCACACCCGAGCTCCAACGCGGCGACGCCTCGCACATCTCCGAGCGCCTGGATGTCATCCTCGGGTACGTCCCAGGTCCCCCAGCCGAGGCGATCCCATCGGTTGAGTTGGGACGCGTTCCTCCGCTGGTAGTCACCACTGTCCGCCTCCCAGGACGCCATGGTGCGACGCACGTCCTCCCGGCTCATCGATCGAGCCACCCGCCGTCACGGCCGTGATCGTCGGCGACGATCCCGGCCGCGATCGACAGCGCGATCTCGTCCGCGCTCCGACCGCCGAGGTCGAGCCCGACCGGAGCATGGACGCGGGCGATCTCGTCGTCGGACAGCCCCAGGGCACGGAGCGCATCCAGATGGCGGGTGACGTGCCGGCGCGAGCTCATCATCCCGACGAACCGCGCCGGCGAACGCAGGGCGGCGGCAAGCACGGCCGCCGCGTAGGGCGCGTCGTGATCCGTGAGGACGACCACATCGTCCGGGCCCAGTTGTAGGCCGTCGAGCGATCCGGTGTGCGGCTCGTCGGAAGGGAGCAGCCGATCGGCGCGCGGCTCCACGATCACCGCGTCGTACCCCACGAGCCGAAGATGCGCGCGGAGCGAACGCGCGACGTCGGTAGCCGACACGACCACGAGCCGCGGCGGGCGCCGGTGCGGATCCACGAAGACCTCGATGTCGCCGAGGTCATGATGCAGCACCCTCGTGACGGGCTCGCCCGTCTCCCAGACCTCCGCGGCGGCCTGGACGGCTTGCTCGTCGAACTCGGCGCATCCCAGGGTCCCGCGGACGGGGCCCTGAGGCTCGACCGTCATGCGCATCCCGACCCTGCACGGAGGCTCGCCCGCGGCCACCCGCACTGCCGTTACCTCGACCACGTCGCGGTTCCGGGCTCCGTCGCCGTCCGTACCGTCCGAGTCCGCGTGGCCCGTCGGGTGGGCACCGGTCACGCCACCCAACAGTTCGACCGCGTGCGGCAGCACCGGCAACACCGCGTCGAGCGATTCGCGGACGCCCTTCGGGCTCCCCGGGAGGTTGAGCACCAGCGTCGCGCCGATCGAGCCGGCGACGGCGCGCGAGAGCGACGCCATCGGCGTCTTCGCGAGCCCGGCGGCGCGCATGACTTCGGCGAGCCCGGGCGCCTCCCGGTCGATAACCGCGCGCGTCGCTTCCGGCGTCACGTCGCGAGGGCCGAAACCCGTCCCTCCGGTCGTCACGACGAGCGCGTGGGTTCCCGCGAGCTCGCGGAGGGTGGCTTCGATCCGCGGGCGATCGTCGGGAACGAGGGCACGCGTCCCGACCTCGAAGCCTGCCTCCCGGAGCAGCGCCTCGGCGGCATCCCCCGACTCGTCGGCGCGCGTGCCGTCGCTGACGCCGTCCGAGACCGTGAGCACGGCCGCGACCGCTCGATCGACCATGGGTCCATCCTCGCATCCGGGTCGATGTTCGCGCGCGCTCAGGCGTTCGCCCGAGCACGCGCGAACGCCTCGAGGACCACATCCACGAACCGCGGCACCTGACGAAGGCTCTTCTTGCGTTTGAACGTCTCGCCGACGGTGACCTCCGCTCCGCGACGGCGCAGCCACGCGGCCAGCACGTCGAGGGTGGTCCGCGGAGCCACGTCGCAGGTGCAGAACACGGCCGCCGGTTTCCCCTCGAGCGACGGCAGCCTAGCGATGCCTTCCTCGACGCCGAGCGCCGGACCGACCCCCGTCACGATCGCGCCCTTGACCCAGGTCCCCACGATCAGCCCGTCGGCGGCCGCCACGGTGCCGTGGTCGACGCTGCGTAGGGGCGCCGTGGTGGCGAGGATCCCGCGGCGTTGCAGTTCGTCGCGGATCGCTCGCGCGACGGTGAGGGTGAAGCCCCGCCGGGTCTCGTAGAGGATCAGCACGCGCATGGCCACGTATGGATAGCAGGTCGAGCGAACGCTGGCGAGGCCGTCGCGGCTAGGGTGACGGGATACGCGGCCTCTCGGCCCGCGGACGGAGGAGGACGCTCGTATGGAATGGCTCGACCGACTCGCGCAAGCCCTCGAGCTGAACGCGCCCACCAACGAAGAGGTCGCCGCCGTGCTGGAAGCGGCGCGGGACGTCGCCCACGGGGTCGAGCGGAGGATCACCCCCGTCTCCACGTTCCTCTTGGGGCGGCACGTCGAGCACCTCGTCGCAGCGGGTACGTCCCGCGAGGAGGCGCTCGCCTCATCGATCGAGGCGCTCCGCGCGACCCTTCCGACCGGCCCGGCCGAGGAGGGTTCCGGACAGGCGGGGTAGGCTGGTCAGCAGCTATGGACGTCCACCCCACGACCAGACCCGCCGAGGGCCCACTGATCGACACCTTCGGTCGCGTGGCCGACGATCTGCGTATCTCGGTGACCGACCGCTGCAACTTCCGGTGCACCTACTGCATGCCGGCGGAGGGGCTCACCTGGCTGCCGCGATCGGAGCTGCTCACGTTCGAGGAGCTCACGAGACTCCTGGGCGTCTTCGTGAGCCTCGGCGTCCGATCGCTGAAGGTCACCGGCGGCGAGCCCACCGTCCGAGCCGACCTGCCGAACCTGATCCGCATGTTCCGCGGCGTCGGCCCCGACCTCGACATCTCCATCACCACCAACGGCCTCCTCCTCGATCGCCTCGCTGCTCCGTTGGCGGAGGCCGGCGTGGACCGGGCGACCGTCTCCTGCGACTCGCTGCTTCGCCACCGGTTCGCCGAGATGACGCGTCGCGACGCGCTCGACCGAGTCCTGGCGGGGCTCGTGGCGGCCGAAGCCGCGGGCCTCACCCCCATCAAGATCAATACGGTCGTGATCGCGGGAACCAACGACGACGAGGTCGTCGACTTCGCGCGCTGGGCTCGAACCACCGGCTACGAGGTCCGGTTCATCGAATACATGCCGCTCGATGCGGACCATGCCTGGGAACGGTCCAAGGTCGTCCCGGCGGCTCGGATCCTGGAGGCCATCGACCGGACGTACCCCCTCGAGGGTGCGCTCCGGGGCATCGAGCCGGCGACGACGTACCGGTTCGCGGACGGAGCACCCGGAGCGGTCGGCGTGATCGCGAGCGTGACGGAGCCCTTCTGCGACTCCTGCAACCGCCTGCGGCTGACGGCCGAAGGCGCGTTCCGAAGTTGTCTGTTCGCGATGGACGAGACCGATCTGCGCGAGCCTTTGCGTGCGGGCGCCTCCGACGAGGAGCTCGCGGGCCTGATCCGCGACGGCGTCTGGGCGAAATGGTCGGGGCACCGGATCAACCATCCGGACTTCGTCCAGCCGGAACGCTCGATGTCGATGATCGGCGGCTGAGGCTCAGACCTCCCGGCCCTCAAGCCGGCAGGTTCTCGATCTGCAACCGCGGGATCGGGTCGCCCGGTTCGAACCCCAAGATCTGCGCGTAGAAGGAGAGTTCGCCTTCGTGTGCGCGGATGATTGACTCCGTCTTCCGGAACCCGTGCTGCTCTCCCTCGAACAACAGGTACGCGTACGGCAGGAGCTTCCGCCGGAGCGCTTCCACGATCAGCTCCGCCTGCGCGGGTGGTACGACCACGTCCTCGGCACCCTGGAGGACGAGCATCGGAGTTCGCAGGTCGTCCACGAAGTTGACGGGGCTCCTGGTCCGGTAGCGTTCGGCTTCCTGCGGGTAAGGGCCCACGAGCGTGTGGAGGTACTCGCACTCGAACTTGTGCGTGCCGCCTTCCATGAACGGGACGAGGTCGGCGAGGCCGTAGTAGCTGGCGCCGGCGGCGAATTCGTCGTGGAACACCAACGCACACAGGGTGGTGTAGCCGCCGGCCGAGCCGCCCCGGATCAGCAGCCGATCGCCGTCGGCCGAGCCCTGCTCCGCCAGGTGGCGAGCGGCGTTGATGCAATCCGCGGTATCGAGGATGCCCCAGGTTCCGTTGAGCCGTTGACGGTAGGCGCGACCGTAGCCCGTGCTGCCTCCGTAGTTGACGTCGACCACGGCGAACCCGCGGCTGGTCCAGAACTGCGTCTGGAGCGAGAACGTCGGCGTCGACTCCGACGTCGGACCGCCGTGACTGATCACGATCAGGGGCGGCCGCTCCCGCTCGGGAGCGCGGAACGCCGGGTTCGTGGGCAGGTAGACGTGGGCGAACGCCGTTCGGTCACCGTCGGTAGGGAACTCGAGCTGCCGCGGGATCGAGAACAGGGCCGCATCCACCTCGATGGACCCACTCTCCCGCAGCACGTCGACGGCTCGGGTCGTGAAGTCGAGCAGCACCACCTGCTCCGGGAGATCCGGACCCCCGGCGATGAACGCGATGTGCGAACCCTCGGCAACCAACGCCGGGTAGCTCACGGCGGTGTGGGGGAGGTCGAGATCGACGAGCTCACCGGTCGAGGGGTCGAGCAGTGCGGTGTGCTGCACTCCGCCGCTGCCGTAATGACAGGCGATCCGCCCGTCGGCGAGGAACGCGTACGACGATCCGCCGAAGACCCAGTGCGGCCACCCGAACTCGGCGGCGCGCGGACACACGGTCTCCCGTGTTCCGGCACGCTCCCGCTCCAGGTTCCACCAGCCGCTGCGATCGCTGACCCAATACAGCTCGCCCGTCGGGCTCCAGGACGGCTGCCAGATCGACTCCTCGCCGTCGCGCCCGGCCACCGCTCGTGGCTCACCGAGCGAGCCGTCGGGCGCGAGCTCAGCGTCGAATAGTTCGCAGCCGTCCCATGGCATCCACGGCAGATCCCACGCCAGCCAGGACATCCTGGCGCCATCCGGAGAGATCCGGGGATCGGAGTAGAAGTCCCTCCCCGACGCGACGACCCGCGGCTCCGCCGAGCCGTCGGTGGGGATCGCGACCAGTTCGTTCGTGACGTCCTGGGGAACGCGCTCGCCGGCGTGTCGCTCGCGGACGCCGATCCACGTGGAACCGTCGGGCGTGAGACGTCCGTCCGCGTAGCGGTGCGAGCCTCCGGTCTCCGGGGTGATCGCGACCGGCTCGCCGCTCCCCGGGACGTGACGGTAGAGCCGTTGATCGGTGAACTCGGAGAAGTAGACGGTGCCTCGATGGACGACGAAGGCGCCGCCGCCGTACTCGTGGACCCGAGTGCGGACGTTCGTCCCGGCCGGGACGACCTCGACCGACGAGGAGAACGCGTCCGCTCGGACGAGCGCGATCCGGCCGTCCTCGTCCGGCCGGGTCTCGGTCCAATACACGAGTCCGTCGTCGAACCAGATGGACCCGAGCCGGACGGACGAGCTCGCAAGCATGGCCGGCGTGATGGCAGAGGACCAGCTCCCGTATGGGGCGACGCGAGGCTGCGTCACGCCGGAGGCCGTCCGACGATCACCCGCGTGATCTTCAGGTCGCCGCCCTTCGTGCTTCGAACGTCGCGGAACCCGCCGTCCGCCATCACCCTCTTCACGTCGCGAGCACGATCCGGGTCGGTCTCCATCAGGAGCCACCCTTTCCGACGGAGCCACGCCGGCGCTTCCGCGACCGTCTGACGGACGAAGCCCAGGCCGTCGCTGCTTCGATCGGTCAGCGTGTGCACCGGCTCCCAGTCCTTGATCTCGTCGGGCAGGTCGTCGACCTCGTCCATCGCGACGTACGGCGGATGGACCGTGATCACGTCGACCGCGCCCGCGATCGTCTTCGGGAGTCCTCCGAAGACGTCGCCCGTGGCGAAGCGAACCTTCAGACCCAGCCGGCGGGCGTTCCGGCGCGCGAGCTTGACGGCGTCCTCGGACAGATCGGTTCCGTACACCGTGGCGTTCGGGACCTCGCTCGCGACCGACAACGCGATCGTGCCGGCGCCCGTCGCGAGGTCCACATGCACCGGCGATCGGCGTCCGCGCAGCCGCTTGATGGCTTGCTCCGCGAGGTACTCGGAGGAATCGCGTGGGACGAACACACCCGGCTCCGAGATGAGCTCCAACCCCCGGAACTCCGTGTACCCCTTGATATAGGGGAGCGGCTCGCCGGTGGCCCGCCGGGCGATGAGTCCAAGGAATCCGTCGCGTTCGGCGTCCCCGATCCGGTCGTCGGGGTCGGGCTCCTCGCCCCGCATCACGAACGCGAGGAGGTCTTCCGCTTCGATCCGCTCTCGGCCCTTCTGCCAATGGTCGATCGCTTCGGACGCCTTGAGCTCCGCGACCGCGGTCCTGATCAGCTTGCGGGCCCTCATCGGCCGCCCATGCTAGCGGGTCGGCTCGTACACTCGGGTCGTGCCGACCCCCACGGATCGCGCCAAGGGAACGAGCGCGGCGCCGAAGACGTCGACCACGGCGCGGAACGCGCGCGGGACCCGTGCGAAGAAGCCCGCGGATTCGCCGGAGATCAAGCTCACCGGTGACCGGCTCGTCGTGCGGGCGTCGGAGAACGGCGAGCGTCGGACCTCGGCAGGCCTGCTGATCCCGGCCACGGCCGTGCCCGCGCCCAAGCGCCTGTCGTGGGGCGACGTGACCCTCGTGGGACCCGAGGTTCGCGTCGCGAAGGAAGGTGATCGGGTCCTGTTCCTGCCGTCCTCGGGACTGGAGGTCGAGCTGGACGGCGAGGACCTGGTCCTCCTGCGCGAGCGCGACGTCCAGGCGGTCTCCTCCCAACCGGCCGCGCGGGACCGAGCACCGGGTCAGTACCTCTAAGCGTCCAACCGCAGGCTACGCGGGCACGAAGCTGAGACGCACGGTGCGTTCGTCGTTGTCACGGTTGGGGTCGATCAGCACCACGGACTGCCACATTCCGAGCTGGACCTGGCCGTCGAGGACGGGAACCGTGAGCGACGGTGCGGCGAGGACCGGCAACAGGTGATCGCCACCGTGTCCCTCGCTCGCGTGCCGGTGGGCGTACCGGTCGTCGCGCGGCAGGATCCGGGCTAGGAGCTCGTCCAGATCCGCCTCCGAGCTGCTGCCCGTCTCCATCAGCGCGAGCCCCGCGGTCGCGTGCGGCGCGAAGACGTGGACCAGACCGTCTCCCCCCGCCTCGCGCGCGAACGCGCGGACGCGATCGGTCAGATCGCTCACGCGCCGGTCCCGCGTGACGACGCGGATCGTCTCGGATCGCATCGGTTCCTCCTCCCGGATCAGCCGTAGCCGACGAAGGTCGGCTCCGCGAGCACCTCGACGTGCTCGGCTTCGTGGAAGGCATCGAAGCCGAGGCGCCAGGCGGAGGCGGGCCAGAGATACTCGGCGACTCCCTCGAGCACGCGATAGACCGCCGTGTAGAGCGTCCCGAACCCGTGCGCGTACGACGTGGAGAACAGAGGCGCCCGCAGGAAGCTCTCGGTGAACGCGGCGGCGTCGATCGCGGGATCCTCCAGCGACCGAACGATCGCCTGCTCGCGTTCGATCGTGCGGGTCGCGCGGGCCTGCTCCGGCCACTCGACGATGCCCTGGTGATTGGTGGCGGCCGGGAAGTCGCGGAAGATCGGCTCCCGGTCGGGCGCGAGGTACGCGGTGAGGACCCGCCCGTCGCGGTCGACCAGTGTCAGGTTGTGGCTGAGCGAATACGGCAAGCGCGCGAGCGTCGCCCGAGCCTCATCGACCGTCGTGCACGTCTCCAGCACGTACCGGGTCACGATCGGGATCCCGAAGCCATCGCCCAGAACCTGCCTCCCACCGAACGTCAGGGAGACGGCCAGCCCGGCGTCGTTCATCCCGTCGAGGAGTCCCCACAGGCAATCGCTCATGCCGATCACGCGGCGCTCGAGCAAGCGCGTTGACCAGACGATGCCCTCGAACCGCGACGGCGCGTAGTCGTAGTTGCGGGCGAGCAGCGGTCCTCCCTCGCGCGTCCACGCACCCTGCGAGCACGCGGCGAGGTACGGAGGCGGTCGGTAGAGCGACAGCATTCGCGCCGCGAGATCGCCGCCGCCGGCCAGCTCGACGACCCGCTCGTACGCTGGCACGAGCTCCGGCATGTGCGCGCGGAGCTTCCTGGCGCTCGTCGCGTACGACGGGCGCGCCTCCTCGCCCTCGCGGAGGAACCACTCGCGGTAGTGCGGCCATCGCTCCTCGAAGACGGCGCGCCAGCGTTCGCCGAGCTCGAGCTCCTCGATCGAGCGGAACGTGAACGGGAACATGCGCATGGCCGGGCAGATGCTCGCAGGAGGACGCGCGTGCGTCGAGCATCTTCAGAGGAGCTTGAACCCGAACGGCTCCGGCTCGTGGGTCGCCGGTTCGTCGGGATCGAGCGGAGCGCTCGCGTACTGCGCCTTGATCCCGGAGATCCAGCTCCTGGCGCGGTCGCGGAGCTCGTGCTCGTCGTTCATGAACCGGCCTCGGGTCACCAGGATGCCCAGGTCGGCGCCCGGGTAGCGGTACTGCCCAGCCCCAGCGATCCTCAGGAAGAAGGCCTCCGACTCGTCGGAGACCGTGTGCCAATCGGTGACTCGCCGGTCGAAGCGCAAGGGGCCGGCGTCGGGCATCGTCCAGATGCCCGACGCCGGCGCCTTCGTGATCCGCTCGGTCACGTCCTCGGTCTGCTTCAGGATGAATTGGGTCCACTCGTCCAGGTTCTGGACCTGGGCCCAGCGTTCGTTCAGCTCGTCGACGTCGATCTCGTACTCGACGTCCATGAACTCGAGCAGGTGGAACAGGAACAGCGGCATGTCGCCGTAGGCGACGGCCGTCACGTTCGTGATGCTCGACGCGCCCGTCACGCGGGGGTTCAGCTCACCGAGCCAGAGGTCGCCCGTGTCGGCGTCCAGCAGGAAGTCCAGCTCGAAGTACCCGCGGTAGCCCTCCTGTCGAAGCCGCTCGCCCATCGCGATCGTCCGTTCGCGGGCGACGCGCCGCTGCTTCTCGGTGAGCAGGTCGGGCGAGACGTCGTCACCACACCAGCCCCCGTCGTACGGCGTGAGCTCCTCGAACCCGACGAGCTCAGCCATCAAGGGACCGACCAGCGTCCCGTGCCTGGTGATCACCCCCTCGATCGCGAGCTCCCGCGGTTCGATCCGCTTCATCACCTTCAAGGATTCGCCGGCGACCTTTCGCTCGTGACGGTCCCAATCGCGCCCGTTGGCGATGAAGTAGGTCGTCTGGCCGGAGTCGCCGTACGGGGTCTGGACGACCAGGTCGTCCCCGAGCCCACCTGCGCGTGCGAGGGAGACGAGCTCCGCGTACGTCGTCGCGGTGCCCATCGTGTTCGGGACGCTGGGCACCCCGGCGTCGTTGCCGAGCCGCGTGGTCTCGATCTTCGAATCGAGCCGGTGGCGGAGGGTTGCGGCCGGGAACGCCACGTCCAGGTCGAGCTCGTCGGCGAGCTGCTCGGTCTCGGCATCGAACATCAGGAACGCGGCCTTGCCGGGACCGTGCGCGGAGATCAGGTCGCCGACCTCCTTGTGCCCCAGCAGGTAGTTGACGATCTCCTCGATCGACCCGAACGTCCGCGGGGTCTGCTCCCGGGGGACGAACACGTTCGGATGCCAGCCATCGAAGGAGTCGTAGTAATTGATGAACTTGAACGTGCGGACCCACCGATCGATCCCGAGCAGGTTGAACGCGGTCGCGCTCACGAAGTACACGGGCGTCTGCGTCGTCCGGAAGAAGTTGCGGATCGCGGGCATCCCGGTGAGGGGCTTCGTCTGGACCACCAGGCTCGGTGCGGACGGAGGGGGCGACGGGTGCCCGGGGGTCGGTGCGCCCAGCCGGGGGATCAACCAGCGAGCGACTCCCGCGAGGGCCGCGACCCCGACCACCCACCAGAGCCCTACCACGCTCACCAGCGCCTTCCGCGGAACAACCCGCCGGCCTGGGCCGTCTGGACCACGCCGCGAAACGTACACCCGCCTCGCCCGCCGGTCACCTCCTTGACGTATCGATGTAATGATGTAATCTACATACATGACTGAGAAGAGCGACTTCCACGAGCACCTCGAAGGATGGTTCGCCGGGCGGCTCCCCTCGGAGTGGTTCGTCGGGCCGATCGACGTGACGTTCGACCGCGACGAGATCCTCGTCGTCGGGACCTTGGCCGAGCCCGAGCTCCCTAAGGACGCAGGCCCGGAGACACGGACCGCGGCCGCCGACGCGCGGATCTCTGGGTTCCGCGAGGACACCCGCGCCCAGCGGATGCGGATCGCGGACGAAGCCGAACGGCGCTTCGGCCGCAAGATCAGCTGGGGTGCACGCTGTGCGGATCAGCGCCAGCTCTTCACGACCCTCGCGATCCCCGCGATGACGCGGCTCCGGATGCCCGAGCGAGAGGTCCTGGACACGTTGGTCGATGCTGGCGTCGCGCGTTCGCGCAGCCACGCGCTCGCCTGGTGCGTTCGCCTGGTCTCGGAGCGGCAGGAGGAGTGGCTGGCGGATCTCCGCGAGGCACTCAAGCAGGTCCAAGAGGTCCGGAAGGAAGGGCCGAAGGACTGAGCGAGGCCTGAGCGCGATCGTCCCGATCGTGTTGTTCTTTCCGCTCCGGTCAAGCCGTCCATCCCGGATGCCGAGACCCAAGTATGGGTCCGGGGGTCTGGTTCGGTCGTCGTTCATGTGTGCCCTTGACGGTCCTGGCCGTCGTACTGATCGCCTCGTTCGCATCGGCGGCATCCGCACAGGCAACCGTCTCCTCCGGGAACCTCGTGATGCCCGATCGGTGGGATCCGAGCGCCGGTGAGGCGGGATCCGGGATCCCGGCGCTCCCGGTCGTCTATCCGAGCGCACCGAGCGGGCGGACGCTGACGGCGACGGCCGCCCCGACGATCCGGTTCTCCGATCTGACGGCGTCGGACGCGTGGGCGAAGGACGGCATCCGGTTCGTCGCCGCGACGAACGATTGGATGCGGGACTTCGCCGCCAACGCCGACGGCACGTACCCCTTCCGTCCGCACGCGATCGAGACGCGCAAATACCTGGCCCGCTCGATCGTCCGGGCGTTCGCTCCCAACGAGGCGCCCGACCCCTCGATCGTGTTCCCCGACCTCGACGCCTCGAGCGCCTGGTGGCGATACGCCGCGGTCGCCGTCCGGCATGGGTGGATCGCCCGGAAGGCGGATGGATCGTTCGCGCCGGACGACCCGGTCACGATGATCATGCTCCACCGGGCGCTCGTGCTCGCTCTTGGTCTCCAACCCGCCGCCGTCGCCCTCAACCACCTGCACACCCGTGCCGGGACCACGTTCCGCCTTCCGGCGGGCTTCGGCACGACGCTCTTGGGGATGCGCTTGGACCTCCGCTACAACGCCCCGATCGGCTCTGAGGCGATGGACGTTGGGCCAACCGACCTCATGCCGAGGACCCAGGTCGCGTACTCGCTCTGGCGCGCGACGACCCAGCCCAGCTGGAGCGTCGGCGATCTGCTGACCCAGTACGCGAACATCGAGCTGCCGAACCTCGGGCCGAGGATGCTCCGCATCGTGCAATGGGGGATCCGCTACGTCGGCTATCCGTACGTCTGGGGCGGTGAATGGGGGTTGTCCTCACCGGAGCCGGCGGCGCTCGGCGGGCAACCGCGTTCCGGCTTCGATTGCTCCGGGTTCGCGTGGTGGCTCCTGCGCGCGGACGACAACAGCAGTTGGAAGGTCGCCCCGCCCCGGCCGTATACGGGCTGGGCCCTGCCGCAACGGACGTCGGCCGACATGGCGGCCATGACGACCACGAGGATCCCCTATCGCGACCTCCGCCCCGGCGACCTGATGTTCTACGACGGGGACGGTGACGGCACCGTCGACCACGTCGACACGTATATCGGCAACGGGTACTCGCTGGACTCGAGCAGCACACCCGGCGGCGTCACGATCATGTGGGTCGGCGACGGCTGGTACCGCCAGCACTTCAAGTTCGGTCGCCAGATCCTTCCGATGCCCTGACCGACACTCGGTCGGCCTCGATCGCCACGTCCAGCGCCGAACGCTCGCGATCCGTGATCGGCCTGGACCTCCGGCTGTCGGCATCGTGGGAGACGATCACCGACTCCGACTCGGCGGCGAGCCACCCGGCCTTCGCCCGGATCGTCTCCGCCGTCCGGATCGACGACGTTCCGTATCCGGTGCTCCAGCACGCGACGGCGACCGACCCGTCCTCGAGCGAGAGCTCGCGGCGGAAGTCGATCGCGACGCGAGCGATCACGAACCCGACGTCCTCACCGAGGGTCCGGCGGACCCACCGATCGCGGCATTCCTCGAGGTAGGTGAGGTAGACGGCATTGTTGACGTGGCCGTAGTTGTCCACGTCACGCCACCTGATCGCGATCTCGATCTGCTCCACGGGGGCGGAGCATACGGCCCCGGGATCGCGAAGGCCCCGGGCGCATGCCCGGGGCCTTCGCTCGGAGAGAGGGGCTCCACCCCGTCGTTCGGTTCGGCGGCCCCGACGGTTCAAGGGCGGATGTTGCGGTTCCGTGACGGAACGGGCGGGGCCCGGGCGCATGCGCGCCCGGGCCCCGCCTACCGCTTCCGGTCGGATCAGAAGTCCATGTCGCCGCCACCGGGCATGCCGCCCGCCGGCGCCTTCTCCTTCTCCGGCTTCTCGGCCACGATCGCCTCGGTCGTGAGGAACAGGGCCGCGATCGAGGCTGCGTTCTGCAGCGCCGAGCGCGTCACCTTCGCCGGGTCGACGACACCGAACTTGATCATGTCGCCGTACTCACCGGTGGCCGCGTTGAGCCCTTGGCCCTCGGGGAGCGAACGCACCTTCTCGACGACGACCCCGCCCTCGAGGCCGGCGTTGTGGGCGATCTGCTTAAGAGGCTCCTCGAGCGCTCGCCGCACGATCGCCGCGCCGGTGAGCTCGTCCCCCTCCAGATCCACCTTGTCGAGTCCGGTCTGCGCGTTCAGCAACGCGACGCCGCCGCCGGGAACGATCCCCTCTTCGACGGCCGCCTTCGTGGACTGCACCGCGTCCTCGATCCGGTGCTTCTTTTCCTTCAGCTCGACCTCGGTGGCAGCGCCGACCTTGATCACCGCGACGCCACCGCTCAGCTTCGCCAGGCGCTCCTGGAGCTTCTCGCGGTCGTAGTCCGAGTCGGTCTTCTCGATCTCGGCCTTGATCTGGTTGATCCGGCCCTGGATGTCCTCGTCCTTGCCGCCACCCTCGACGATCGTCGTGTCGTCCTTCGTGACGACGACCTTGCGGGCCGATCCCAGCAGATCCATGGTGGTGTTCTCGAGCTTCAGGCCGACCTCTTCGGAGATGACCTGTCCGCCCGTGAGGATCGCGATGTCCTGGAGCATGGCCTTGCGCCGGTCCCCGAAGCCGGGGGCCTTGACGGCCGCGCTGGGGAAGGTGCCGCGGATGCGGTTGACGACGAGCGTCGCGAGGGCCTCACCCTCGACGTCCTCGGCGATCACGACCAGCGGCTTGCCTGCCTGCATGACCTTCTCCAGAAGCGGGAGGAGATCCTTGACCGCCGCGATCTTCTGGTTGGCGATCAGGACGTACGGGTCCTCCATCACGGCTTCCATGCGCTCCGCGTCCGTCACGAAGTAAGGCGAGATGTAGCCCTTGTCGAAACGCATGCCTTCGGTGAACTCGAGCTCCATCCCGAAGGTGTTGGACTCTTCGACGGTGATGACGCCGTCCTTGCCGACCTTGTCGACGGCCTCGGCGATCTTCTCGCCGATCTCGGGGTCGGCCGCGCTGATCGCGCCGACATTGGCGATCTCGTCCTTGGAGTCGACGTCCTTCGCGACCGTCTTGATCCGCTCGACGGCGAGCTCGACGGCCCGCTCGATGCCGCGCTTCAGCGACATCGGGTTGGCGCCCGCTGCGACGTTCCGCAGGCCTTCCTTCACGATCGCCTGCGCGAGCACCGTCGCCGTGGTCGTGCCGTCGCCCGCGACGTCGTCGGTCTTCTTGGCGACCTCCTTGACGAGCTCGGCGCCGATCTTCTCCATCGGGTCGTCGAGCTCGATCTCCTTGGCGATCGAGACACCGTCGTTCGTGATCGTGGGCGCGCCCCACTTCTTCTCGAGGACCACGTTGCGACCCTTCGGGCCGAGCGTAATCTTGACCACATTGGCGAGCTGGTCCATCCCGCGCTCGAGGGCCCGACGGGCTTCCTCGTCGAAGCTGATGAGCTTCGGTGCCATCCCTTGCCTCCTTCGGTTCGGTTCTCAGATCCGGCTGCCGACTGCTAGCACTCGACAGGTGCGAGTGCTAAGGATGGTAGCTCCGGGAGCCGAGAACTGGCAACGCGAGCCGGGACGATAGGCTTCGACCCCCATGAGCGAGGATCGGGGCTGGGTTCGACGGTTCACCGCCCCTGAGCTGGGCTTCCCGGTCTGGTCATCGGCGGACCCCGACCTCCTCGCCCTGGTCAGCACGCTCGGCGGCGCCGCGCAAGTATGGACGCACGACCTGCGGACGGGAGCGTGGGAGCAGCTGAGCCACGAACCCATCGGGGTGGACCAGGACGTCTGGGCTCTGCCGGATGGCCGCTTCGCATGGTGGAGTGACGGGACCGGCGACGAACGGGGAGCGCTGGTGGGCGCGCCGGCCGGGGGCACTGCGGAGCCGATCCTGGCGGACCTCCCGGAAGGCTGGCTCACCGGAGTCGCGTTCCATCGCGACCGGACCGCGATCGGCCTGGAGGTGGAGGGCGACTATCGCGTCTACGTGATCGACGCCCAAGGCGCCCGGCGGCTCCTCTGGGCGACCAGGTTCCCGAGCGGGGTCGGCCGCGCGTTTCCGAAGACGGGCGGTCTCTCCGCCGACGGATCGCTCGTGTGCGTCCGGCACGCCGAACGTGGCGACATCCTGCATCTCGCACTCCGCGTCCTGGACGCCGTCACGGGGACGGTGCGTGGCGACCTCGTCGACCCCGGCTCGAACCTCGAGCCCGATGCGTGGTCCCCCGTGCCGGGCGACCAACGGCTCGCCTTCACGAGCGAACTGGGACCGTTCGAACGACCCGCGGTGTGGGACGTCGGAACCGGAGCGCGCACCGACATCGCCGTCGACCTCCCGGGCGCCGTCTTCCCGATCCAGTGGTGGCCGGACGCGTCGGCCCTCCTCGTCCGCCACGAGCACGAGGGCAGGGCGCAGCTCTACCGGCTGGACCCCCTGACCGGGTCGATCGACTTGATCGCCGATCCGCGCGGCGACATCGAAGGCGAAGGGGGTGCCGGCATCCGTCCCGACGGCTCCGTTTGGCTGCTCACGAGCGACGCGACGCGGTCCCCGAGCGTCGTCGACCGGGACGGCCGGGACGTCATCCCGAGCCCCGCCGACGCGCCGCCTGCGGGCCGGCCGTTCCGGTCGTTCTTCTTCTCCAACCCCAGCGGCGACCGTATCCACGCGTTCGTGGTGACGCCCCCTGGACCGGGACCGTTCCCGACCGTGATGTCGGTACACGGCGGCCCGGAGTGGCACGAGCGCGATCGCTTCGACCCCGAGACCCAAGCCTTCGTCGACGCCGGGTACGCCGTGGCCCTCGTCAACTACCGAGGCTCGACCGGGTACGGCGTGGGGTTCCGCCGCGCGTTGATCGGTTCCGTCTGCTTCACGGAGACGGAGGACATCATCGCTGGCCTCGACGCGCTCGTACACGAGGGCATCGTCGATCCCCGCCGCGTGTACTGGAGCGGGTGGTCCTGGGGTGGCTGTCTCGCCTGCTTCAACGCCGGCGTCCATCCCGATCGGTGGCGCGCCGTCTTCGCGGGGATCCCCGCCGGAGACTTCGTGGCTGCCCACCACGCCTGCGCTCCCGAGCTCCAGGCGTGGGACGACGCCGTGTACGGCGGCTCTCCCGAGGAGGTCCCCGACGCGTACCGTCGGAGCGACCCGATGACTTACGTCTCCGCCGTCACCGCGCCTGTCCTGGTGATCGCGGGAGAGCACGACCCGCGCTGCCCGCTGGAGGGCGTTATGCCCTGGGTCGAGGCCGTTCGAGCCCGCGGCGTCGACGTAGACCTGCAGCTCTACCCCGAGGGTCATCACGCGAACGCGGTCGAGGAGCGCGTGCGCCACATGCAGCTGATCCTCGAGTTCTTCGCCCGCTACCCCTGATCGACCTCAGAGCCCTGAGCTGGACACGCGGACGATCCGGATCTCGATGATCACCGTCGAGCCCACTTCGATCGGGGACGTGCTCACGGGGTACTGAGGGAACTTCTCATTCAACAGGGCGGCGTCTCGATCGAACTCCGGACCGCTCTCCACCAGGTAGGCGTCCCCGTACACGATGACCTGGAACAGGCCGTGGTCCCAATCGTCGGAGTACTCGTCGAACGCGATGCATACGGCCGGGTTGTCTCGGATGTTCGCGACCTTCCGGTCGAACGCGGAGGCGATCACGATGCGATCGAGGTCCAGGACCGGGCAGACCGGGACGACATGCGGTGTTCCGTCGAGCATCGTGGTCCCCAGTCGCGCCACCCGGGCGCGCTCCACGAACGCGGCCTGGGCGCCGCCGAACCCGGACGTCGCGCTCATTCGTCGGTCGGGACCGTTTGGACCATGTCGTGGATCTGCTCGACGATCTCCGCGTTGGCGAGGGTGGTGACGTCTCCGAGGACGTTCCCGCGGGCGACGTCGCGGAGCAGCCGGCGCATGATCTTCCCCGACCGGGTCTTGGGGAGGTCCGGCGTGAAGACGATGTTGTCGGGCTTCGCGATCGGTCCGATCACCTTCGCGACGTGCTCGCGGAGCTCGGCGAGCATCGCGGAATCTCCCTCGAAGCCCGTCTTCAAGGTGACGAACGCCACGATCCCCTCCCCTTTCAGCTCGTCCGGCCGGGAGACGACGGCGGCTTCGGCCACCTTCGGGTCGTCGACCAACGCCGATTCGATCTCGAACGTTGACAGCCGATGCCCGGCCACGTTCATCACGTCGTCGATCCGACCAAGGAGCCAGAAGTACCCGTCCTCGTCGCGCCGAGCGCCGTCTCCGGCAACGTAGACGTCGGGACCGAACCTGCCGAAGTACGTTTCGACATACCGATCGGGATCGCCCCAGATCGTCCGCGCGATCCCCGGCCACGAGTGCGTGAGCACGAGGTAGCCACCGCCGCCCAGCGGAACAGACGCTCCGGTCTCGTCGACCACATCGGCGGCGATCCCCGGGAAGGGGATCGTGGCCGACCCGGGCTTGAGGGTGGTGATACCGGGGAGCGGCGAGATCAAGATCGCGCCGGTCTCCGTCTGCCACCACGTGTCCACGACCGGACACCGCTCGCCGCCGATCACGGTCCAGTACCAGACCCATGCCTCGGGGTTGATCGGCTCGCCGACCGAACCGAGGAGGCGCAACGAAGAGAGGTCGTGCTTCCCCGGGTACTGGGTACCCCAGCGCATGAACCCGCGGATCGCGGTTGGCGCCGTGTAGAGGATCGACACCCGATGCTTCTCGATGATCGACCACCACCGGTCCTTATCGGGCCAGTCCGGCGCGCCCTCGTACATCACCCCGGTGGTGTGGTTCGCGAGCGGCCCGTAGACGATGTACGAGTGCCCCGTCACCCAGCCGCAGTCGGCGGCACACCAGAAGACGTCGTCGTCGTGGATATCGAAGATCATGCGGTGGGTCGCGGCGACCTGGGTCAGGTAGCCACCGGTCGTGTGGACGATCCCTTTCGGCTTCCCGGTCGTGCCGCTCGTGTACAGGAGATAGAGCAGGTCCTCGGCCTCCACGTCTTCCGGCTCGCACGTGGGCGCCTGCTCCGCGATCAGCTCCTGGTACCAGTGGTCACGACCTTCGGTGAACGCGTGCTCGTTCCCGCAGCGGCGCACGGTGATCACGTGCTCGATCGAAGGGCACTCCCGGACCGCGTCGTCCGCGTTCGCCTTGAGCGGGACGACCTGGCCACGCCGCCAGGCACCGTCTGCTGTGATGAGCACCTTGGCCTCGGCGTCGTTGATGCGGTCCCGCAGGGCTTCGGCGCTGAAGCCGCCGAACACGACGGAATGGGGGGCACCGATCCGGGCGCACGCGAGCATCGCGATCGGGAGCTCGGGGACCATCCCCAAGTAGATGTTGACCCGGTCGCCCTTGCGGACACCCAACGAGCGGAGCGCGTTCGCGAGACGGCACACCTCCTCCAGGAGCTCGGTGTACGTGACCGTGCGCGCGTCACCGGGCTCCCCCTCCCACAGGAACGCGATCTTGTCGCCGCCTCCGGCTTCCACGTGACGGTCGAGGCAGTTGACCGAGGCGTTCAGGTGCCCACCTTTGAACCACGTGACCCACGGAGCGTCCCGCTCCATCACGGAATCCCAGGGTCGTGACCAGGCGAGGTGGCCGGCTTGCTCGGCCCAGAACGCCTCGTGATCAGCGCCGGCGGTCCCGTAGATGACGGGGTCGCGAACGACGGCTCTGTCTCGGAACGCTTGCGGTGGTGGGAATGATCGTAGTTCGGAAAGGAGTGCGTCGATGTTGCGCGGGGGCTCGCTCACGTCGGTGCGTCCTCCCTCGGGTATCCGTGGGCGTCGGGCGGACCGCCATCGTACGCAGCGGCCAGGTTCAACGCGACCTCGTACGTGCTTGCATCCAGAGCCAGTGCGGGGCACCATCGCGGCAGGCCGCCCTCGAGGGCGGCCTCGGGGTATGTTGGGTTGCCCCCCGGGGGTGAACCACGAGGTCGGCCGCCAACGCGGTCGCGAGGGGAAGGGAGGCGTCGGATGGCCGACGTGGCCTACTGCATGAAGTGCCGCGAGAAGCGCGAGTTCACGGGCTCGCTGGTCACGCTCAAGAACGGACGCCCCGCGCTGCAGGGCACCTGTCCGGTATGCGGGACCAAGCTGACGAAGATCATGGGCATGGACGCTGCGAAGGCGATGGGGTGGACCGGCTGACGCGAGACGACGACCCGGTCAGTTCAACCGCGACAAGAGCTCTTCCGGGCTGACCATCACCGTTCCCGGAGACATCTCCCGGTGGCGGGCCGCAAGGTCCGCCACCGTCGTTCGTTCGAAGACCTGCTGCACCGCGGTGGCGACATCGGCCCAGAAGCCTTGGAGGCCACACCGCGAATCCGCGAAACAGGTGTGGTCGGATGGTTCGAGGCAGAACACCGGATAGATCTGTCCTTCGATCGCGTCGGCGATCTCGGCCACCGTGATCAGGCCAGGATCGCGGGCGATGCGACACCCTCCCCCCGCCCCGCGGAAGCTCTCGACCAATCCCGCCTTGGAGAGGGCCCCGAGCTGCTGCTCCAAGAACCGCAGCGGAACCTGCTGCCGGGCAGCGATCTCGCGGGCGGGAACCAGGGCGTCGTCCTCCCTCCGCTGGGCGAGCTCGATCATCGCGCGCATCGCGTATTCGAGCTTCTGCGAGACCTTGAGCACCGGGACGATCCCCCTTCACGGTTCAGGCTAGGGACCGCGTTCTCGCACGTCAACGGCCGGTTGGCCGAGGCGAACCGGTTCTCGCCGACCCTCGGCGATCATGCCACCAGCGACGGTGCGACGTCCTGTCCGACGAGGACCACGATCGAGGCGGTCGCAGGCACGAGACTCTCCAACGACGGGTCGAGCTTCTTCACCACCGCGCCGTTGAAGTACGTCTGCGCCACGTACGCAGCATCCGACTTGTTCTGAGCGCCGCCTTGGCCACCCCGGTAGTAGATCGTGGTCTTCGTGGCGCCCGCGCTGGGTGCATTCGTCGCGTCCTGGACGGAGGTGTAGCCGTGCTTCACCAGGAGAGCCTGTGCAGCGGCGCCGGCCCCGAGCACGTCCGTTCCGTTGAGCGCCGTGAACGAGACGCCGGTCGTCTGCGGAGAGGGACCCGGCGGCGGCGGTTGCGTGGTAGGGCTGGAGGCGGGGCTCGATGCGGATGCGCTGGGACTCGCGCCTCCGGAGGGCCCGGCGGCGCTCCCACCGCTCTCGGGGAACCCGTTCGCGAGCACGGCGGCGCCGGCGACGACGAGCGCAACGATGATGACGATCCGAGCGGTGCCGAGGTTCACCGCCCGCATCCTACCGGTTGGCTCCTTCCCGCAGCGCCTTCGCCGACCCTGTGGCCACCCCGCCTACAGACGGAATCCGAGGCTGTCGGCCGTGCGGCGGCGGCGTCGGATCTCCCGGATCCGCCGCAGTCGCCGCACGAGCATCGGGTCGTACCGGAGCGCGTGCGGACCGTCGACGATCCGGTGCAGCAGCTGGTGATACCGGGCGGAAGAGAAACCGAACCGCTCGCGGATCGCTCGCTCCTTTGGGATCTCGAGCTTCCAGGCCTCGCGCTCGAAGTCCAAGATCGCACGCGCCCGGTCATCCAGGCCACCCTCGGGGGCATCGGCTGGGCCTCGTTGGCTCACGTTCGTCGAGGCTCGCATCCGATCCCATCCGGTTCAAGCACCGCTCGACGACTGCCGAAATCGCTTCCGGAGGGCGAGCTCGTGAGAGCATGCCCTCATCCCCGACGCGACGAGGCAATCCGTGGCACAGGCACCGCGTTCAGAGCCGAAGCGGCTGCGCGACGACATCCGTTCCATCGCCCAGCTGAACATGCTGCACAACCTGGCGGCCGCGCTCAACATGCTCGGCGATGTCGAGGAGATCGCGGCGGCGATCACCGCCGAGCTCAGGACGATCATCGACTACCACAACTGCCGGGTCTATCTGCTCCAGCCCGACGGTGACACGCTGTTCCCGGTCGCGTTCCGGGGTGAGCTGTTCACCGACTACGCGACTGAGTCCCTCCCCGCCCTCGTGACGAGGCTCGGCGAGGGGATCACCGGGCACGTCGCGCTCACCAAGACCTCGTTGCTGACTCCGGACGCCCGGCAGATCGAGTTCTCCGTCACGATCCCCGGGACCGACGACGACCTGCTGGAATCGATGCTCGCCGTTCCCATGATCGCGGGCGACGAGGTCGTCGGCGTGATCGTGCTCTCGAAGCTGGGGTTCGCCCAGTTCGACGAAGACGACCGGCGCCTGCTCGAGGTCCTCGCGTCGCACGCTGCGGTCGCGTTCCAGACGGCTCGCCTCCTCGAAGCCGAGCGACGCGAGGCCCGGGTCTCCGGCGCGCTGCTGCGGCTATCGCAGGCGATGACCTCCGAGCACACCGTCGGAGAGATCTTCCAGCGCGCGATCGAAACCGTCCCGACGATCATCCCCTGCAAGGGGGCAGCGGCCTACACGCGCGACGAGGAGACGGGCGCCTTCCGCATCGCCCGCGTGCTCGCCGTGGGAACGCACGCGACCAAACAGAGATCGGAGATCGCCGACATCCCTAAGGAGATCGCGGACAGCTTCCTGTTCAACGAGACGGAGCCGTTCGTGATCCCGCAGGACGTGGCGATGCAGGTGCCCAGTGACCTCCGTTTCATGGACGACCCCGGCGCCGTCCTCGTCACGCCGCTGCGATGGGATGCGGACGGGTTCGGCGCGATCGTGGCGGTGGGCGAGGTGGACGGCGCGCCGTTCGACGGCGACGCCCTCTCGTTCGCGCAGGGGATCGCGGACATCACCTCGCTCGCGCTCGGTAACGCCCGCCGCCTCTCCGAGCTGGAACGCTTCCACGAGTTGGTCGAGTCCCTGGACGCCGTGTTCTGGGAGGCGGACGCGAAGGACCTCCGGCTCACGTTCGTCGGCGGGCGCGCCGATCCGGTGCTCGGGCCCGACGCCGGTTCCTGGCCCTCGCAGGGCAAGGCGTGGGGGGACCACGTGTACGAACGGGACCGGGATGCTGCTGTGCTGGCCGTGCGATGGGCCCGCGACGAAGGCCGGGACACGACCCTCGAATACCGTGTCCGCACCCCCACCGGGCGCGAGGTGTGGGTCCGCGACCTGATCCACGTGGTGCGACGCTCCCGAGGCCCTCGCCAGCTCCGGGGGCTGATGGTGGACATCACGGAGCGCAAGCAGGCGGAACAGGCGCTCCAGGCATCCGAACGGAAGTACTCGGAGGCCTTCCGACGCGAGCGCGAGGCGGCGCAACAGCTCAGGGCGCTCGACGACATGAAGAACACGTTCCTGGAAGCGGTCTCGCACGACCTCCGGACGCCGCTGACGTCGATCCTCGGATCCGCGATCACGCTGGAGCGAGCCAACATGGATCTCCCGAAGGAAGACGCGGCGGACCTCGTGCGGCGAATCGCCGCGAACGCCCGCAAGCTCGAACGGCTGTTGGGCGATCTGCTCGATCTGGACCGTCTCCAACGCGGGATCGTGTCACCGCAGCGACGTCCGACCGAGGTCGGCGAGCTGATCCGCCGCGCGGTCGAGGAGACCGAGGACCACAACGGACATGACCTCACCGTCGACGTGGAACCGTTCGTCGTCAGCCTGGACGGCCCGAAGGTCGAGCGGATCGTCGAGAACCTCCTCACGAACGCCCTCCGGCACACGCCTCCGGAAGCCGAGGTGTGGGTCCGTGCGGTTCCGGAGGACGGCGGCTTGCTGTTGATGGTCGAGGACGACGGCGCGGGGATCCCGCCCGAGCTCCGCGAGGAGATCTTCGAACCGTTCCGGCAGGCCCCCGGCTCCGCGACCGGGCACTCCCCGGGGGTCGGGGTGGGCCTGTCCCTCGTGAAGCGCTTCGCCGAGCTCCACGGCGGACGTGCGTGGGTCGAGGACCGTCCCGGTGGGGGCGCCTCGTTCCGCGTGTTCCTCCCCGGCGGCTGAGCGCCGGTGCTCGACCTCGTCGTCGCGGACGCACTGATCGTCGACGGGCGAGGCACGGCTCCGTTCCGGGGATCCCTCGGCGTCCGCGGCGATCGCATCGTGTCGATCCGCGGCGCTGGGAGCGCGCCGCCGGACGCTGCGCGGACGATCGACGGCGACGGGTTAGTGCTGGCGCCCGGGTTCATCGACGTGCACAACCATTCCGACCTCTCGGCCTTCGTGAGCCCGGACATGCCGAGCGCGATCCGGCAAGGGGTCACGACGGTAGTCGTCGGCAACTGCGGCACGTCCCCGTGGCCGCTCGCCGGATGGGCCGACGCGAACCGGATGGCGGGCGGGGACCCGGCCCTGGACGCACCGGCGTGGCATGGCTTCGGCGACTACCTGGACGCCACGGATGCCGTGCATCCGGCTGCGAACATCGCTGCGCTGGTCGGCCACGGCGCGGTCCGCCAGGAGGTCCTGGGTCTCGAGCGCCGGCCGCCATCGCGCGGCGAACTGCGCGCGATGCGCCGACTCGTCGACGAGGCGATGGCGGCCGGCGCCTTCGGCCTCTCGACGGGCCTGATCTACGTCCCCGGGATCCACAGCGAGACCGACGAGATCGTCGCGCTGGCGGAAGCGGCCGCGCGCTTCGGCGGGCTTTACGCGAGTCACATCCGGGGCGAAGGCATCCACCTGTTCCGGGCCATCGACGAGGCGACCGCGATCGGCCGTCGTGCTGGAGTGCCCGTGCACGTCAGCCATCTGAAGTGCGAGACCTCGCTCGCGTGGGGGCGAGCCGCGGAGCTGCTCGAACGGCTGCACCGCGACGACGACGTCAGCGCCGATCAGTATCCGTACGCGGCGTGGAACTCCACGCTTGCATCGCTCTTACCGCCGTGGGCTCCGGTCGAGGATCTTGCGGTCGTCGCGGTGAGGGACCGCGAGCGATTACGGGCCGCGGTCGAAGAAGGGGAACCCGACTTCCAGTCGTCGGTCGACGGCGTGGGATGGGACCGCATCGTCATCACGGGCACGTCCGACGAGCGCCGGCTGGGCCGATCGATCGACGCGATCGCTCGTTCGATGGGCGTCGACCCGTTCGACGCATGCGTCCAGCTCCTGATCGACGATCCGTCCACCAGCTGCATCGGACACGCGATGGATGAAGGGGACGTCCGTGCGATCCTCGCCGATCCGGACGTCTTCGTCGCCAGCGACGGTGCGGCGATCTCTCCCACCGGTCGCGCCGGACACTTCCCGGTCCATCCGCGCGAGTACGGCACGTTCCCGCGCGCGCTGGCGCTCGTGCGCGACGAAGGGCTGATGCCGTTGTCGATGGCTGTTCGCATGATGACGTCGGTCGCCGCGGATCGCTTCGGCCTCCGCGACCGCGGGCGGCTCACGGAGGGCGCCTTCGCCGACGTCGTGCTAGTCGATGCGGACCGTGTCCGGGACACCGCGACGTACGAAGCGCCGCACCGATTCCCGGAGGGCATCGCTTCCGTCGTCGTGAACGGAACCGTCGCGTGGGAGGCCGGAAGGGACTCGATCGAAGGGGCCGGCCGCGTGCTGCGCCACGGCTGAGCCGTTCTTCCGAGCTGCCGGCTCCACGGCATTCGCTCCAAGGCGTTCGGGATGGAGTTATCGACTTTCGGACCTTCCTCGCTGTAGCCCAACGGGGGTACCGTGCTCGCCAGAAGGGCGTAACCTTCTTCCCGGCTTTGGAGAGGGCCATGGAAGGCAACCTGCGTAGTCCCCGAGCGCTCGACCCGAGCCGCACCGTGCCTTCGTTCCAGATCGTGCGGCGGGGCTTCGACCAGGAGCAGGTCCTGGCGCATCTGCGTCTGGTTCGGGCGCGGGTAACCGATCTCGAGTCTCGGCTCAATCGCGCCCTGCGCGACCTCAAGGGCCTCGAGCAGTCGCGAACCGACCTCGAGCAGGCGCGGATCGATCTCGAGAGAACGCGCGGCGAGGTCGAGGAACTGAAGCGGGAGCGCGACGTGGTCTCGGCCGCAGACCGTGACCCGTACGAGGGCGTGTCCGAGCACGTGATGGAGCTCGTCCGTGCGTTCGATCGTGACGTCGAGCGCTCCCGAGGGAGGGCGGACCTCGTGGCGTCGGGCATCGTGGCGGAGGCGAGGACAGAGGCCGCCAGGAAGCGCATCGAGGCTCTGGCGACGGAGAGAGAGGCCCGGGCGCACGCTGAGCGGTTGCTCAGCGAGGCTCAGGAAGAGGCCGCGAACCTACGGGCGCAGATGGGTCCGCTACGCGAGTGGACGTTGAGCCAGGCGCAGGCGATCCGCGACCGTATGCGGATGTCCCTCCTCGAGCTCGAGGCAGTCATGCCTAGCGATTCGGACGAAGACCCGGTCATCGTCGTGGGCGAGGCGCTGGAAGAGGAGCAACAGCCGCCCGTGCCGTAGCCTCGTGCGTCAGAGCGTGGACGCAGGCCCTCCACTTCGTGCTCGACCTCCCGCAGGAAGACCGAGAGCCGGCGGTCGGATTCGAACCGACGACCTACCGATTACAAGTCGGTTGCGCTACCGGGCTGCGCCACGCCGGCGATGTGCCGAGTCTACCCTCGGCGGAACGCCGGCCCGCTTGAGGCGAGCGCGTAGATCACGAACCCGTTCAGCAGGATCGTGACGAGACCGCTCGCCGGCGTCGAGGACGCTCGCGCGATGCCGAGCCCGATCCCAACGACCGCGAGCACGATCCCCAGCCACCGTCCACTCTGGCGCAGGAGCAGCACGAGCGCGCCGGCGAAGGCTTGGAGGGCGCCGTACACGAGCAGGAAGCCGACGAGGATCGCTGACGCCGACGATCCCCGGTCGGACGACGTGAAGGGCAGGAGCAGTACGAGGTAGAGGACCGCGAACAACGCTCCCGCGAACAGGACGACCGCGGCGGTGATCAGGATCGGGGTCCGGTGTCCCGTGACGACCGCTTCGAAAGGAACCTCGAAGTTCGTGAGGTCCTCGAATCGCGACGCGGGCGGCTTGCTCGGGGGTCCGGGTTCCGACGGCTGCGTTGGGTCCGACGGCGCCCCGCTCACCGGTCTCCCCCCAGCTCGCGTGGGAGGACGAAGGCATACAACGCGGCGGCGAGCGAGGCGGCGGCGTTCAACGAATCCACGCGACCGCGCATCGGCAGGGCGACGAGGAGGTCGCACCGCTCGCGGACCAGGCGTGACAGACCCGCACCCTCGCTCCCGAGCACGATCGCGACCCGCCCCTCGGGACACCGGGTGTCGAAGATGCTCCGCTCCGCGGCGCCGTCGAGCCCGATCGCGGTGAAGCCGGCTTCCTGGAGGCGCTCGATCGCGCGCGCGATGTTCGCAACGCGCGCGTGCGGGAGGTGCAGGAGCGCGCCGGCCGACGCGCGGATCGCGGCATCCGTCACGGGGGCGCCGCGGTGCGTCCGGCTCACGAGCACGGATGCGCCGGCGGCCTCGGCGGATCGCGCCGCGGCACCGAGGTTCTGCGGATCCTCGATCCCGTCGAGCACGACGGCGATCGCGTCCTCGGCCCACTCGGTCTCGGCGAGATCACGCTCCGAGAGGGGCCCTGCGTGGGGCCCGACCGGACGGACCCGCGCGATCACCCCTCGGTGATCGCGCGCGAGCTGATCCAGGTCGGTGCGGCCGACCTCTCGGACGGGAACCCGTGCGCGATCGGCCGCACCGAGCACCGCCCGGAGTCCCTGGTTCCGACGTGCGCCGGGCACCACCAGCACCTCGACCACACGTCCCGCTCCGATCGCCTCGGCGACGGCGCGCCGTCCGGTGATCAATTCGCCCCTGGATCGCATCAGCGAACCCGGGGCGCTCACGCCACCACCGCGACGGCGAGGCACCCGATCCCGTCGCCGGCGAGCCCCAGGCCTTCCGGGCGGGTCGCCTTCACCGAGATCCGGTCGATCGGGATCGCCAGGATCTCGGCGAGCCGCGATCGGATCTCGTGGCGGCGCGGCGCGATCGCGGGTCGGTCGGCGACGACCGTCACGTCGCATGAGGACGGGGTGAACCCCGCCCCACCGAGGAGCTCTACGACGCGACCGAGCAGCGCGGATCCGGAGATCCCTTCGGTGGTGGTGTCGGAATCCGGGAAGTGCTCGCCGACGTCCCCGAGCGCCGAGGCACCCAGCAGGGCGTCCGCGACCGCGTGACAGACCGTGTCGCCGTCCGAGTGCCCCATCAGCCCATCCTCGCCCTCGAACCGCACGCCGCCGAGCCAGAGCTCGCGACCCGTCGCGAAACGATGGACGTCGAAGCCGAGACCGGTCCGCGGGACCCGGGCCTCAGGCACGCACACCGCCCATCCGTGCCTCGGCGCGTGCGAGGTCGAGCATCGTCGTGATCTTGAAGTTCATCGGGTCACCGGCGACCGCCACGATGGTCGCGATCCGCTCGAGCAACATCGCGTCATCGGTCACCTTCTCCTCGGCGGCCAACGCGCGATCGTGTGCCTCGCGGAGCACCTCGACCCGGAACGCCTGTGGGGTCTGCGCGAGGCCCAGTTCGGTGCGAGGGACGGTGTCGACCACGCGCACCCCATCGAGCCGCTTGACGGTGTCCGCGACCGCGATCACCGGAACCGCGCCGTCGGCTCCCCCTTCCACCGCGCGGATCACCTCCGTGAACAGGTCCGGGGGCGCGAAGGGCCGAGCGGCGTCGTGGACGGCGACGATCTCGGCATCGGCCGCGAGCGCGGTCAAGGCCGCCCGCACCGATGCCTGCCGCGTCCGCCCACCGGTCAGGATCGTGGTGGGAACGGGCAGTCCCTCGACGCACGAGCGCGCCTCCTCCTCGTAGCCGGGAGGCGCCGCAACGACGATCGCCCCGATCTTCGGGCAGGCGGCGGCACCGGCGGCGGCCACCGCGAGCATCGTGCGCTCCCCGATCGGAAGGAGGGCCTTCGGCCGCTCGGCGCCGAGGCGCTTGCCCGCACCCGCGGCGAGCAGGATGGCGGCCGCGCGCGCACCCCCTTCGGTCATCGCCGCAGCATGGCAGAAGCGCTCGGTACGCGCAGGGTGGTGCCGAACGCGCGGGCGAGCGTCAGCCCGAGTGCGCGGGGACGTCGAGGTTCGCGAAGATCATCCTGCCGGTCGTCGTCTGCAGGACGTTCCGGACCTGCACCTCGACCTGGCCTCCGATGTGCTTCGCCGCGTCCTCCACGACGACCATCGTGCCGTCGTCGAGGTACCCGACCCCCTGTCCGTGCTCCCGACCGTCCTTGACGAGTCGAACCACGAGCTCGTCGCCCGCCGCGTACGGCAGGCGGAACTTCGACGCGAGCGCGTTGATCTGTGCGACCGAGACCCGGAGCGCCTCGGCGACCTTCGCCAGGTTGTGGTCGACGGTGATCAGCGACGCGCTCCTCTCGCGAGCGAGCCGCACGAGCGCGGCGTCGACGTCTTGGACCCCTGGCTCCTCGACCAGCTGGAACTGCACCGTCGGCGCCTTCTGGAGCTCGACCAACACGTCGAGCCCGCGCCGTCCGCGGGTCCGCCGCCGCGGGTCCGACGAGTCGGAGATCGCCTGAAGCTCCCGGAGGACCCCTTCGTGCAGCAGCACGGTGCCCGAGATGAAGCCGGTCGAGACCAGGTCGGCGATCCGCCCGTCGATCAGCGCGCTCGTGTCGACGACGTGGACGTCACCCCCGGCGCGCGCGGTCGCTCGCGGCTTCATGCCGAAGAGACCGAAGAGGTCCTCGTACTTCGCCTGACCGAGCCGGATCCCCAGCGACCCCAGGACGAGGAAGACGAAGAGCGCCGCCGGCCAGGCGAGGGTCACCGGGATGAACAGCAGCGGCAGGCACAGCAGCGCGGCGACCACGAGCCCGGTCACGAGCCCGACGACGCCTCCCGCGACCTCGGCCGCAGGGCGTCGTGAGAACTCCTCCTCCAGACCGCGCACGGCCTCGAGCGTCAGTCGGCCGAACACGCCGCCGCACACATAGCCCGACGCCGCGCCCAGGAAGACGTAAAGGATCGCTCGGCCGCCGGTGGTGGCGGTGGCATACGTCCCGAGCTGGTAACCGACGGCCCCGAAGACGGCGACGAAGATCAAGCGGACCGCCTCGACCAGGCGTCCGCGCAGCGTCGCCTTCCGACCCTCGTCGACCGTCATACGCGTCCTCAGCGGAAGGACGTCCGAACGGTTCCCTCCGCCGCCTGAGTCATCGGACGCAAGCGCGAGCGACCTGAGACACGCTCGGAAAGGCGGTGCGGTGGAACGCTGTGTTGGGAGGTCAGGCCTGGGCGGCCGAGACCTTCGCGCCGTGCGAGTCGTCGAGGATCCCGTCGATCAGCGCCTCGGCCTCGTCCTCCGACTTCTCCGTCGCGAAGGAGAGCTCCGAGATCAAGATCTGCCGGGCCTTCGTGATCATCCGCTTCTCGCCGGCCGACAACCCTTTTTCGCGATCCCGGATGGCGAGGTTCCGAAGCACCTCGGCGACCTCGTAGGGATCGCCCGAATGGAGCTTCTCGAGGTTGTTCTTGAACCGTCGGCTCCAGTTGGCGGCGACCGAGGTCTCATCCTCCGTGAGTACCTTGAGGATCTTCTTGGCTTCGTTCTTGCTGACGCACGGACGCAACCCGACCTGATCCGTCGAATCGATCGGAACGAGCACGGTCAGATCACCGTAGACCACCCGAAGGACCAGGTACTTCCGCTTCTCACCGAGGAACTCCTTGACGCGTACTTCTTCGATAACGGCGGCACCGTGTTCAGGATGCACGACCGTGTCGCCTTTTCGGAACGTCACGAACCCTCCCTTGGAAGCGGAATCGCCCGGCTGACTAGTCAGTAGGGTAACACGCGGAGCCCTTCCGCCGCAACACGAAACCGCAGGTCAGGGTGCACATCCGGCCCTTCAGACGGTCCGGATGCCCTACGACGCACGGGCCCGGCGCGTCGGCGCCGCGCCGGAGATGGCCCAACCCAACGCATGCGTCACGTGGGTGACCGTGTGGAACGTCAGCCCGGCGGGAGCGCCGACGGCAGGCCCTGGGGCGAACACCGCCGTGCAGCCAGCGCCGCGGGCCGCCGCGAGTCGCTGCTGCATCCCCGGCGCCGGCCGGAGGGAACCGGTGAGCGAGATCTCGCCCACGAACGCCGCCCCTGCGGGCGGCATCGAACCGGTCGCCGCCGACGCGAGGGCGGCGGCGACCGCCAGGTCGGACGCCGGGTCGTCGATCCTGATGCCGCCCGAGGAGGCCCCGAAGAGATCGGCTCGACCGAGCGGCAGCCCTGCCGCTCGGTCGAGCACCGCGGCGACCAGCTGGAACCGACGCGGATCGAGCCCGGTCGCCTGGCGCCTGCCCGTGCCGTCGATCGAGCCGACGAGGGCCTGCACCTCGGCGGCGAGCGCTCGGCGGCCGGCCTGGATGACCGCGACGGCCGAACCGGGCGCCGACTCACCGCGGACGAGCATGGCCGTCGGATCGATCCTGGCCAGGCCGTGCGGGCCCATCTCGAACCAGGCCGTCTCGCCCTCCGCGCCGAACCGATTCTTGCCGCTGCTGAGGACCCGGAGCCCCGAGCGGGGATCGCCCTCGAACGCCATGACGACGTCCACGGCGTGTTCCAACGCGCGTGGCCCCGCGAGATCTCCCTGCTTGGTGACGTGCCCTGTCAGGATCACCGAGATGCCCTCGGACTTGGCGAGCCCGACGAGGGCATCCGCACAGATGCGGACCTGGGTCACGCCTCCCGGCATGGCGGTGCCCTGTGGGTCACGGACGGTCTGGATGGAGTCCACGGCCAGCACCGCGGGGCGCGTCGCGCGGGCGGCGTCCAGCACAACGTCGAGGTCGCGCCCGGGCGCGAACCCAACGTCGTCTACGGGTATACGGAGACGCCGCGCGCGCGACGCCACCTGGGCGCGCGACTCCTCGCCGGAGACCAGCAGGCAGGACGTGCCTTGGGCGACGAGGGCGCCCAGCAGGTGGAGCACGAGGGTGGACTTCCCGATCCCCGGCGGGCCTGCCAGCATCACGACGGATCCCGGAACGAGGCCGCCACCGAGGACACGATCCAGGCCGGGCACGCCCGTACGGATCCTGGGTTCCTCCTCGCCGACGCGCAGCGTTACCGGTCGGACGGCATCCCGTCCCCCGCCGGCCGCGACGCCCGTGGTCTGATCCACCGTCCCCCACGCGGCACATCCGGGGCACCGTCCCGTCCACTGGGACAACCGTTGTCCGCACGCCGAACAGCCGAACGCGATCCGTTCCCTCGTCACGCCGCGGACCCTACCGTCCGACCCTGACACGGGCCGCCGTCACCGGGGGCGTGTCACACCCGAACGGTAGGGTCCGGCGACCGCCCGGGTGAGGTCCAACGGTCCTCATCCGGGCCCAAGAGGCGGCAAGCGACGCACCGCGCTCGACCCGGCGCGTGACGTGCCGATACCTGGGTTCGTGAGGTGGTCCTCGTGCGAGTGGTTAAGCTGGATCTCGATGCTCCCCAACCCAGCCAGACCTCGCTGCGCCCCGCTCCCGTCGCGCCCACGCAACCGCTCGTCCTCGTGATCTGGCGGGATGCGTTCTTCGATTTCGATCAGAAGAGCTCGGACGATTTCCGCTCCGAGTACCTCGTGCACACCGTCGGGTTCCTCGTCGCCGACGGCCACACCTTCATCTCGCTCGCGCAGGAGGTCCTCCCCGACGACGAGGGCTTCCGTGCCGTGACGCACATCCCAAGGTCCGTCGTCGAGCGGATCGTCTTCCTCCGCCCACCCGCCGAGGAAGCACCGCCTCCGGCCGAGTAGTGGGGTACACTGCGGCGACACCGCGAGCGTTCCTCGCTCGCCATCGGACCGGAAGGAGGGATGCACGGATGACCGCGACCTTTGCCGCCGTCCTCACCATGCCGCGTCCCTCCGGTCGCGCCTAGCTCCCGCTCGCGCTGCTCGGGATCGCGGTTCCCGCACGTCCGCATCCCGATCAGAAGGAGCAACGCGTTGCGACACGAATCGTTCGAACACTTCTTCGATGAAGGACTCGTCGAAGCGCACCTCAAACCGCTCAAGCACGGCAAGGAGGCGAGCGTCCATCTGTTCCGCGCCAACCCGAGAACGACCGGCGAGGAGCTCGTCGCGCTCAAGCTCTACCACCCATTGGACCGCCGGGACTTCCGCGACGAGACCTTGTACCGGGACGGGGAGTTCATCAAGGAGCGACGGATGCGCGTCGCCCTCGACCAGAAGACCCGCTTCGGCCGGGAGCTCCAGGGCTCGCTCTGGGTCGGCCGTGAGTGGGAGACGCTCAAGAAGTTGGATGGTGGCGTCGCGGTCCCCCGGCCGATCGAGGGAACCCAGGACGCGATCCTGATGTCCTACATCGGCGATGAGGACGTCCCGGCACCTCGCCTGCACGAATACCAGCACGACGACCGGGATGAGCTCGCGTCCCTGTGGGATCAGCTGCACCGAGCGATCGAACGGATGCTGTATCGCGACGTGGTGCACGGAGACCTCTCCAGCTACAACGTCCTGATCTGGGACGGCGAGGTCACGCTGATCGACTTCCCGCAGGCCGTCGACCCGAAGAAGAACCGCCATGCCCAGTCGTTCTTGGAGCGCGACGTCTGCAGGCTCGGCGAGCACTTCGAACGGCGCGGGCTCCACCGGCCGTGGCAACGGATCGCGAACGACCTCTGGACCGCCTGGCTGTTCGCAGACCTGGTGCCCGAAGAGCTCCGGGGACTCGCGACGTGAGGGGTCGGGGTTCGGCGGACTCGCCGAACCCCGACCCTTCCGTCATGCTCGACCTCCCTAAGCGCTGATGCCCGCCGCGGCGTCTTGAAGGGTGATGCAGGCAGAAGGCGAGATCGTGCAGCTTCCGACGGAGCGGGCCGCGCCCCCGAAGGACTTCCGGATGTTCTTCGAGGACGAGCACGGGCGTCTGTTCAAGACGCTTTACTTCGTGACCGGGAACCGTACGGACGCTGCCGACCTGATGCAGGAGGCGTTCGCGAAGCTCTGGGAGCGCTGGGACACGATCGACCGGATCGACGATCCCACCGCATACCTCTTCAAGGTGGCGCTCAACGGGAACCGGATGCGGCTGCGCGCAGCACGCCGGGCCGCAAAGCGCCCGGTCCCACTCGGTATCGTTCGCGACCCGTTCGACGAGGTCGACATCCGCGAGGACGTCTTGCGGATGCTCCGGGACCTCGCCCCACGGCAGCGAGCCGCCCTCGTCCTGCTCGATCTGTACGGATACGGCTCCGAAGAGGCCGCACGGATCATGGGCATCCGTCCGTCGACCGTCCGCGCGCTGGCCACGCAAGGTCGGGCCGTGCTCCGCCGCGAAGGAGGCCCCGATGCATGACCTGAGGGAGGTCTTCGAGATGGTCACCAAACAAACCGAACCCGATCTGGATTCGTGGAAGAAGCAAGAGGACCGGCAACGACAGAGGTCGCGGAACCGCCGGATCGGAGCGATCCTCGTGGCAGCCGCCGCGGCGATCGCGATCGGGGTCTTCGCGCTCGCGTCACGCCCTGGTTCCGGCAAGACCTCAGTGATCAACCCGCCGGTGCCGAGTGTGCCGTTCGTCACGACTCCTCCGATCGGAGCGCAGCTCGTAGCCCCGGACGGCACGCCGGTCCGGCAGTTCCCCGGGTCGTTCTTGGATGATTCGAGCCTCCAGCTCTCCCCCGACGGCACCACGCTCGCGTACATGTCCGCCGGCTACGTTCACACGGTCCGCGTCGACGGGATGGACGACCGAACCCTGACCGGCGCGGGCAACGCGAACGACGGCGACGCTCAGAACCATGTCGTCTGGTCGCCCGACGGATCCCAGCTTGCGTACGCCTCCAGCGGCAACATCTACGTCATGAACGCAGACGGCTCGGATCAGCACGCGATCACGCAATCGCCCGGTGGGCTCGGCGATTACTACCCCGTCTGGTCGATCGACGGAACGATCGCGTTCTGGCGAGGAACCCCGACCGGCGAGGACGGCGGGCCCGGCGATTCGGAGATCTACACGGTGCCGGCGGTGGGCGGAGCCGTCACACGGCTGACGAACAACGTCGTGTCGAACATCGAGCCGGCGTGGTCTCCGGATGGGACACGGATCGCGTACTGGGACGGCGGCGCACTGTTGGTCATGCAGGCGGACGGCAGTCACAAGCACTCGGTCTACGGCCGCGAGGGCGGTGCATGGGCGCCGACATGGTCCCCGGACGGGAAGAGCATCGCGTTCATCACCTATGTCGGGAACCTGCCCAGCGCGAAGGGCGGGGCCCCGCTGATGCAGCTCCGCACGATCGAGCTCAAGACCGGAAGGGTCACCAAGCTCAAGATGCACTCGGTGACGGACTGGAACGGCCCGCAGTGGGTCTCGGACGGCGAGATCCTGATCAACCGCTACAACTGAGCGGATAGCGGAGGGGCGGGCGCCTCCGGCGCCCGCCCCTTCGCTATCCAGGAGCCGAGAAGCCCGGTCCACCGAACAAGGACCGGGCTTCGGCTTTGAGAGCCGCCTGCTTCACGGGACGGGCGGGGCGAGCGACCCTCGTCTACTCAGGCGAGCTGGCGAGCTCCACCGGCGGCACGTCTGGCGGCACGATCGTGGGGCCGTGCTCGAAGACGATCTCGTCGCCGGCAGCGTCCACGAACACCGTCTCACCCGCGCGGAACTCCTTGTGCAGGATCTGCTCCGACAATGGATCCTCCACCAGCCGTTGGAGCGTGCGACGGAGTGGCCGCGCACCGAGCGCTTGGTCGTACCCTCGCTCAGCGAGCAGCGACTTCGCGGCGTCGGTCAGGTCGATGTCGATGTCCTTCGACTTGAGCTGTTCCTCGACCCGGCGCATCAACAGATCGACGATCAACTTCACGTCGTCGATCGTGAGCTTGTGGAAGACGATGACCTCGTCGATCCGGTTGAGGAACTCGGGCCGGAACTGCCGCTTGAGCTCCTCCTGGACCGTCTCCTTCATCTTCTCGTACGTCACGGCGTCGTCACGGGCCGCGGTGAAGCCGATCCCGATGCCCTTCGAGATGTCCCGTGTGCCCAGGTTGGAGGTCATGATGATGATCGTGTTCTTGAAGTCGACCGTGTGACCCTGGGAATCGGTGAGGCGTCCGTCCTCGAGGATCTGCAGGAGCGTGTTGAACACGTCCGGGTGCGCCTTCTCGATCTCGTCGAACAGGATCACGCTGAAGGGCTTGCGCCGCACCGCTTCGGTGAGCTGGCCGCCTTCCTCGTACCCGACGTAGCCGGGCGGTGAGCCGATCAGCCGGCTCACGGTGTGCTTCTCCATGTACTCGGACATGTCGAGCTGGATCAGCGCGTCCTCGTCGCCGAACAGGAACTCCGCGAGCGCCTTCGAAAGCTCCGTCTTGCCCACGCCCGAGGGCCCGAGGAAGATGAACGACCCGGTGGGGCGCTTCGGGTCCTTCAGACCGCTCCGCGTCCGGCGGATGGCGCGTGACACCGCGGAGATGGCGTCCTCCTGGCTGATGATCCGCTTGTGGATCTCGTCCTCCATGCGCAGGAGCTTCTCCGTCTCTTCCTCGGTGAGCTTGAACACCGGGATGCCGGTCCAGATGGACAGCACCTCCGCGATCTCCTCTTCGTCGATCTCCGAAAGGATGTCCATCTCGGTCGAGCGCCATGACTGCTCCCGGCGCACGCGTTCCTCCTGGAACTGACGCTCTTCGTCCCGCAGCCTCGCTGCCAGCTCGAAGTCCTGTCCGTCGATCGCCGACTCCTTCTTGAGGCGCACCTCGGCGATCTTCTCGTCGATCTCACGGACGTCGGGCGGCGCGGTCATGCGGCGGATCCGCATCCGGCTGCCGGCCTCGTCGATCAGGTCGATCGCCTTGTCCGGGAGGAACCGGTCGGAGATGTAGCGGTCCGCGAGGTTGGCAGCCGCCACGATGGCCTCATCGGTGTAGGTGACCCGGTGGTGCGCCTCGTAGCGGTCGCGGAGACCTTTCAGGATCTCGATGGTGTGGATCACGGTGGGCTCGGAGACCTCGATGGGCTGGAAGCGCCGCTCGAGTGCGGCGTCCTTCTCGAGGTACTTGCGGTACTCATCGCGCGTGGTGGCGCCGATCGTCTGTAGCTCTCCGCGGGCGAGCATCGGCTTGAGGATGCTGGCCGCATCGATGGCGCCCTCGGCGGCCCCGGCGCCGACGAGCGTGTGGAGCTCGTCGATGAACAGGATGATGTCGCCGCGGGTCTTGATCTCCTTGAGGACCTTCTTCAAGCGTTCTTCGAAGTCGCCGCGGTAGCGCGAACCGGCGACCAGCGCACCGAGGTCGAGCGTGTAGATCTGCTTGCCCTTGAGGGTCTCGGGGACCTCCCCCTTGACGATGGACTGCGACAATCCTTCGACGACGGCGGTCTTGCCCACGCCGGGCTCGCCGATCAGCACCGGGTTGTTCTTGGTCCGGCGCGACAGGACCTGCATGACGCGCTCGATCTCTTTCTCACGGCCGATCACCGGATCGAGCTTGTTCTCGCCGGCGAGTTGCGTCAGGTTTCGACCGAACTGATCGAGGACCGCGGATCCCTGCCCCGCGCTCTCGCTCCCGCCACCCGCGGAGACCTGCTCTTTGCCGCCCGTGTACCCGGACAGCAGCTGGATCACGGTCTGACGGACGCGGTTGAGGTCTGCTCCGAGCTTCTGCAACACCTGGGCAGCCACGCCTTCGCCCTCGCGGATCAACCCGAGCAGGATGTGCTCGGTGCCGATGTAGTTGTGTCCGAGCTGGAGCGCCTCGCGGAGCGACAGCTCGAGGACCTTCTTGGCGCGTGGGGTGAACGGGATGTGACCCGTGGGTGCCGCCTGCCCTTGGCCGATGATCTCTTCGACCTGTTGGCGGACGGCCTCCAGCGAGATGTTCAGGGATTCGAGTGCCTTCGCAGCGACTCCCTCGCCCTCGTGGATCAGGCCGAGGAGGATGTGCTCGGTGCCGATGTAGTTGTGGTTGAGCATCCGCGCTTCTTCTTGCGCGAGAACCACGACGCGCCTGGCGCGATCCGTGAATCGCTCGAACATCTCACCCGTCCTCCGGGCCGAGGCCCGCTTCCTCTCCTCGCCGCTCGGGGATCGCGGGACCACGTCCTCCCCCCGAGGTACATCGGGCGCCGAGGTCGTGTCCCCAGCGCCCGTACAGACCGAGTATACCCGTGCCCCTACGAACCCTTGGAACCACCATCCGTCGCTAATACGTCATCTTTCCTTCGGTCGTTTCGGCGTCGGGATTAGTTCCAGCGTCTGCGACGAACGGCCTCAGCCCCCGGGCTGCCCCGATGGGACCAGGAAGAAATCCCTCCCTCCGGGTGATGCGAAGCCCGTTCGCTCCCGGGAGACTTCAACCGCGCGGACCCGCATGCCGAACACCTCCACGAAGGAGGTCGCGCGTGGACGTGGACCTCAACGACGCTGACAAGGTGGGAAGCATGCGTGTGCTCGTCGTCGACGACCATCAAGCCTTCCGGCACGCCCTGACGTCCGCCTTGAGCATGGTCGACGACATCGAGGTAGCGGGCCAGGCCGGCGGGGGGCTCGCCGCGTGCCAGGAGGCCGAACAGCTCGACCCGGACGTGATCATCATGGATCTGTCGATGCCCGATCTGTCCGGGATCGACGCGATGAAGCGGATCCACGAGCGGCGCCCCGACCTGCCCGTCGTGATCCTCACGGCCCACGCGGACGACGGGACGGAGCGCGAGGCCCGCGAAGCGGGAGCGAGCGGGTTCATCGCCAAGGGCACCGGCCTGCGCGACCTCGTGGTGATCCTACACGAGGCCGCCGAGGTCGGCGCCCGGTAGTGGTGCCTACCCGCCTTTCTCCTGGCGAGCGATCTTGCAGAGGCCCATCAACAACCCCCTCGTGAACGACGGGTTGTCGAGCAGTGGTGTGAAGTCCCAGCCGACGAGCGACACGGTCATCAGGTCCGAGGTCGCGGTCACCGTCGCCGATCGTGGTCCGCCGTCGATGAGGCCGATCTCACCGAAGTAGCCTCCGTGACGCAGCTCCGTCACCCGGGCTCCGTCCTTCACGACTTCGGCGGTCCCGTCCACGACCAGGTGGAAGCCCACGCCGGTCTGTCCCTGGGTCGCGACTGAGGTCCCTTGCGTGAAATGAACCTCCTTCATCCTGTCGGCGACCGTGCGCAGATCATGGTCGGAAAGGTCGGAGAACAGTGGGACGGAGCGCAGAAGCTCCACGATCTTCACCTGATCCATCGTTCACTCCCCATGAGGTCGAGATCCTCGTGTCGGCGGTCACGATGCACCGGAACCGGGCCCCCTGGCAAGTCACCCGCCCTCGGGGCGCTGGGACGGGAACATGATGAGATCGCGCAAGCTCGCGGCGTCCGTCAGGACCAGCAATAAGCGGTCGACCCCCATCCCCATGCCGCCGGCCGGCGGCATCCCGTGCTCGAGGGCTCGGAGGAACTCCTCGTCCATGGGATGGACCTCGTCACCGAAGATCGCCTTCATCTCCTGCTGCAACTCGAACTTGGCTCGTTGTTCGATCGGATCGGTCAACTCGGAGAACGCCGTGACCAGCTCGACCGCGCCCGCAACGAGGTCGAAGTGCTCTGTGAGCGCGGGATCGTCCCGGTGCGGTCGGGCGAGGGGCGAGACTTCGCGCGGGAAGTCGCACACGAACGTCGGTCGCCAGATCGTCGGCTCGACCAAGCGCTCGAACAGCTCCTGGACCATCTTGCCCGGCCCCCATCCGTCATCCGCTTCGACGCCGTGGCGTTCGGCGATCGCGCGGAGATCGGTGCGATCGAGCGACACCTCCTCGCCCGTCGCCTCCGAGACCGATCCGAGGATCGTCACCCGTTCGAAGGGGGGCGAGAGATCGAGCTCGCGACCGCGGCTCGGGATGGTGAGATCGTCGGGGTTCCGTTCCATCACGACGTTCACCGCGCGGCAACACTCGACGACGAGCGTCTCGGAGAGCTCCATCATCGTGTGGTAGTCGCCGTACGCCTGGTACGCCTCGAGCATCGAGAACTCGGGGTTGTGTTCCCGATCGATGCCCTCGTTGCGGAAGTTCCTCCCGAGCTCGTACACGCGCTCGAGGCCCCCGACGAGCATCCGCTTCAGGTAGAGCTCCAGCGAGATCCGCAGCTTCAGGTCGATGTCGAGGGCCCGGTGATGGGTCGTGAAGGGGCGTGCGTTCGCGCCTCCGGCGATCGCTTGGAGGATCGGCCCCTCGAACTCGACGAACCCTCGATCGTCGAGCACCCGGCGCATCGCCCTGAGGGTGGCAGCTCGTGCCAGCACGTATCGCCGGGGCGTGTCGTCGGCGATGAGATGGAGGTACCGGCGTCGCTGTTGCAGGTCGGGGTCCTGGAGGCCGTGCCACTTCTCAGGTAGCGGCCGGAGCGCCTTCGTCAGCATCGCCCAGCGCTCCACGAAGATGCTCAGCTCGCCCGTCCTCGTCGTGCCGACGTGCCCGTCGGCGCCGATGATGTCCCCCAGGTCGACCTCGTCGAGCTGGGCGAACCGGTCCTCGGGCAGGCTCGCTTTCGCGAACACGAGCTGGAGATCGCCGTGGCGATCGCGGATCGTCAGGAACTTGAGCTTGCCCAGGTCGCGCTTGAGGACCACGCGCCCGGCCACGACGAACCGCTCCGCGGTCGTCGTGTCGGGCGCGAGGTCAGGGTGCGCCTGGCGGATCGCGCGGGTCGACGTCGGCTCGTCGACGTCGAGGACCGACCGGAGATTGATCGCGAACGCCTGCTCCCGGCCCAGTCGTTCGAGCGACGCCCGCCGGGCCGCGAGCACCTCGGCCTCGCGCCCGACCGGCGCTCCTTCCCCGGCAGACGACCCCGGCTCCTCGGTCGGCTCAGGCATCGGCCGGATCCGCGTTCCGCGCGTGCACGAGCCGGAGACCCTCGAGGGTCAGCCACGGCTCGTGGTGCTCGATCGACCGGCAGTGCGGGATCACGATCGGTGCCAGTCCACCGGTCGCGACCGTGGTCGGCCGCGCGCCCAGCTCTTCCGAGATGCGCGCCACGATCCCATCGACCATGTCGGCCGTCCCGAAGATCAGCGCCGACTGGATGCACTCGACCGTGTTCTTGCCGATCACCGACGGCGGCGCCACCAGCTCGACGCGCGGGAGTCGAGCCGTCCTCGACACGAGGCTGGCGGCAGCGACCTGGATCCCGGGCCCGATCACGCCGCCCACGAACTCGCCCTCGGCGGATACGACGTCGAAGTTCGTACTGGTCCCGAAGTCGACGACGACGGCGGGGCCGCCGTAGCGAGAGAAGGCCGCGAGCGCGTTCATCACGCGATCGGCGCCGACCTCCCGCGGGTTGTCCGTCGCCACGGAGACGCCGGTCTTGATCCCCGGTCCGACGATCAGCGGGGCGAAGGTGAGGTACGCGGCGGCCATCTCGCGGAACGCGGTCGTGAGGTCCGGGACGACGCTCGCCACGCACATGCCCGTCAGATCCCGGCGGAGGTCCAGGTCACGGTGTTCCAGCAGCCCCGCGAGCTGCAACGCCAGCTCGTCGGAGGTCTGCTCGGCCCGGGTCGAGAGCCGCCACGTCTGGCGGAGCGCCTCGCCCTCGAAGACCCCGAGGACGATCTCGGTGTTGCCGACGTCGGCTGCGAGCAGCACGGCAGTTCCCCCGTTCACCGGCTCGACCGCCGGATGCAGCGCCATCGTCGCGGAGACCCGGGGCGCCGACAACCCGCCGGTGTCACTCGCCGGGCGTGGGAAGCAGCAGGTTGTCGATCAGTCGCGCGCCGGGGAAGCGGGCTGCCACGATCGCGCGCGACGGCGCGTCGATCGTGGCGGCCCGCGTGAACGTCGCCTCATCGACCACCGCCGCGTAGTCGAGCCGAGCAAGCGTCGTGCCGCCGATCTCGCGGGCCATCAAGGCCACGAGGACCTGGGCGTCGCGTTCGCCTGCCCGGGCGTGCTCCGCCGCCTCGGTGAGCGCGAGGAACAGGCAGCTCGCCTGCTGCCGCTCCTCGGGCGCGAGACGGGCGTTCCGGGAGGACAGCGCGAGCCCGCTCGCTTCGCGGACGGTCGGACACGCGACGATCGTCACCCCCAGCCCCGGCTCCGCGACGGCCATGCGACGGACGAGGAAGAGCTGTTGAGTGTCCTTCTCCCCGAAGTAGGCGGCGCTGGGCCCCGTCAGGTCGAACAGACGATGCACGACCTTCAACACCCCCTCGAAATGCCCGGGCCGGGCTGCACCCTCGAAGGTCTGCCCGACCGGGCCCGGGTCGGGGGCGGGCAGATCGACCCCCGGCGGGTAGACCTCCCCGACCGGCGGTGCCCAGACGAGGTCGACCCCATCGCGCTCCGTGACCGCCAGATCCGCCGCTTCATCACGCGGGTACGTGGCGAGATCCTCGCCCGGGCCGAACTGCAACGGGTTCACGAAGATGGACGCGACCACGCGGTCGCACTCCGACCGTGCGCGCTGGATCAACGAGCGGTGCCCGGCATGGAGCGCACCCATCGTGGGCACGAGGCCGATCGAGGCCCCGGCCGCCCGCCAGCCGTCGGCCGTAGCCCGTAGATCGGCGGCGGTCCGGATCAGATCCATCGCTCGCTCACCGAGCGCCGATCCAGCGGTCCAGGACGACCGTGACCGCCGCCCGGTCGGCCTCGGACAGCCGTCCGGCTCCGACGGCAAGATCGAGCGCTACCCGGCACATCGCGATATAGGCGGAGACCGTGTCCGGAGCGTGTTCGGCGAGTGCCTCGAGGTTCCTCTCGATCGTCGTGGCATCGCCGCGGACCGCCGGGCCGGTGAGGGCCGCCGCGGTGCCCAACCGCGCGACGTTTTCGAGCGTGGCCACCTGGAGCGGACGCATCGCGTCCGCAGGATCGGGCACCCCCGCCGCGGCGAACAACCGCTCGGCCACGGCCGTCGTTGCCACGAGGTAGTTCGAGGCGAACACCGCGGCCGCGTGATACAGCGGGCGAAGATCGTCGCGGAGCCGGAACGGCACCGCGCCCAGCTCGGCGGCGAGCCATTGCCCGAGGGCGAAGCCCTCCTCGTCGTCGGCCGTCACCGCGACCCGGCAACCCGGCAGGGCACGGATCGCCCCGTCGACGTCCGGGAAGGTCTGCAGGGGATGGGTCGCCAGACGGCGTGCCCCCTGTTCGCCGAGAGGGAGGAGCACGCCGAGGCCGGCGGCCCCCGACAGGTGGGCCACCCAGCCGCCGGCGGGCACCGTCCCCCCCGCGGCGAGCTCGGCAACGACCGGTTCCAATGCGTCGTCGGGGACCCCGAGCAGAAGTAGGTCGCCGAGCGCGGCCGTTTCCACAAGGGGAAGCACCGGCACCCCCGGCAACCACTCCTCGGCGCGCTCCGTCGTCGCTCCCCGCCCGGAGACGGCAGCGACCTGGTGTCCGGCCCGCGTGAGCAGGACGGCGACGGCGGTCCCCACACGCCCCGCCCCGACGACGGCGATCCTCACGACGGCGACCCGGAGGGACCGAGGGATGGCGCGCTCCACAGCAGGGGCCCGGCGGGACGAGGCGCGCCCAGTGGCAACGTGAGCGGGCGCAACTCGCCCGCCCGGACGAACGACAGCTCGCCGTCCTGCACGAGGATCAGGTCGCCTTCGGCGGTGACCGTCGCCTCGATCGTGGCCGCGTCGGTCCGGTCGATGAGCTCGGGCGCCCGGAGACCGACCCCTGGCGCCATCGTGATGCGGTAGACACCGCGTACGCCGCGATACAGGCCCAGCACGTAGGCATCTCCCGCGTCCCAGGACCAGGTGAGGAACTGATCGACCAACAGCGGCTGACGCCGCCTGCCGAACGGGACGGGACCGCTCCGTGACGGGGAGCGGTAATAGAGCTGCAAGCCTTGCGGCGGCCCGTAGGTCTGGCCCGCGCCAGGTCGTGGAACCGGCGTGATCAGGAAGTCGCCACGTGTGGACAGACTCACCAGGGCATGGTCCTCGATGAACCGCTCGGTATAACCGCTGCCGACGAACACGATCGAGGCCGTCGTCGCTCGCGCAGCCACCACGTAGATGAACGTCCCGTCCCGCGCGATCGTCAGGGGCAGCCCACACATGGGCCCGTCGTAGCGGATGTCGGACGTCCCGAACGACACGAGATGGGTGGTGATCACGACGCGCCGGAAACAGCCTTGGGTTCGGTCCCCGTAGCGCAGCGAGGTCACGTCTTGGCCGCCGGAGGACCACGTCACCAGGTCGCCCGCGGCGACGCGGATCGCCCGGCCTTCCGGTGTCAGGAAGTGCAGGATGCTGGCGACCTGCCGACGCCCTTCGCTCGACGTCACCCCGACCCAGCCGGGGCTCACGCTGGAAGCATCCACGAGGTTCGTCGGCTGCTCGACGCGTGGCCCGGGAGCGACCCGACCCGTCTGCAGATCCCAAGTCCACAGCACCCACCCCCGGGGATCCTGCGCCGCGTAGATCAGTGTCCCGTCAAGGCCCGACGCCGCAGCGTTGGACGTCGCCGGCACTGCGGTCGGGGTGTGCGAGCTGATGAAGAGGAACGCGGCGGCCGCGATGCCGGCGACGAAGCCGGACGTGATCCAACCACGGGATCGAGATCGCGTGCGCCCGGGGCTCGGTCGCGGCGGGGGCGGGCCCGCCGGAAGGACGTCGATGCGATCCCGGCGTTCAGCCGGCCGGGTCGGAGCGAGAGTGGCATGACGCGGGTCCGGCGACGCCGACGTGAACAGGCCGGCCCCGCACTCCGGGCAGCTGCTGGACCGTGTCTCCCCCGTCCAGTCGCAGCGCAGACAGAGCTTGCCGCTCATGGAAGGACCAACGGTGGGGCGTAGGGTCGGGCTCCCTCGCCGTCGACGGCGAAGTCGAGGATCCTCGTCCCATCGGCGAGGACGGGATCCGGGTCGAGCTCCAGCAGAGGCAGGACCACGAATGCGCGCTGGGTGATCCGCGGGTGCGGGATCGTGAGCGCGGGCTCGTTCACGACGAGCTCGTCGTACAGCAGGACGTCGATATCGATCGTCCGCGGGCCCCACCGGACCTCGCGCGTGCGACCGAGTTCGGCCTCCACGTGGTTGCACGCCGCCAACACCTCATGCGGGCCGGCCTCGGTCTCCGTGCGGATCACCGCGTTCAGGTGCGGAGGCTGGTTCGGCGGGCCGCCCACCGGTTCGGTCTCCCAGACCCGGGACGAGGCCACCGCACGCACGCCTTCGGCCGCGAGCAGGTCGACCGCCGATTGGAGCGACCGCAGGCGGTCACCGAGGTTCGCACCCAGACCCAGCGTCGCCACGTGCATCGCGCTCAGTGGTCCGGGAGCGTCACCGCCGCGGCGACGCCATGGATCCCGAGGCGCGATGCCGCGTTCGGCTTGTGGACGATCACGGTGGCGCGGAGGACGCGATCGAAGGTCAGACACTCGCGCGCGATGGCATCGGCCATCGACTCGATCAGATCGAACGATCCTTCCACGACGACGCTTCGGACGCGGTCGGTGACGGCGCGATAGTCGGCCGTTGCGTCGATCCGATCGTCGCCGACGTTGATCTCGAGGTCGAGGTCCACGACGAACGGCTGTGCCGCGTCCTTCTCCCCAGGCCGCGCGCCGTGACGACCCTCCACCTCGATGCCGGACAGGAACACCCGCGAGCTCATGCGTTCGGTCCCACCTCCTGCTCGGACGGATCGGGCACGGTCGACCCCTCGGCATCGTCCGCCTCTCCGGGTAGCCGGTCCACCCATCCCGGCCGACGTTCCAGCTGGAGCGTCGTGATCCCGCCGTGGTCGTGCGGCGCGCGGAGGTAGCGGGCGCGCAGGTACTCGAGGATCATCACGCCGATCGTGTCGAAGGCGTCGTCCAGGAGCAGGTGGCCCGACTCCGGGACGAACCCGAGCGTCGAGGCGGGGATCGCCGCGCTGAGGCGCTCGGCGATCCCCGGGTCGACGATCCGGTCCTCGTCGCCGTGGAGCATGAACACGGGTTGCTCCCAGGCGGCCATCGCATCCTCGAGGCCGGTGACGTCGTCACCGGCCTCGAGGACGGCGCGACCCCGCGCGTACGCGGCGGGGTCGCGCCGCCACCGCTCCAGGTAGCCGTCGGCGTCGAAGTCGGCCAGCGGCTCGACGTGGGCGCGCAAGAGTGCCTCCTCCACCGTCTCCGGGAGGATCGGAGCTCCGATGGGACCGACGGATCCGAGGAGGACGACCGCATCCACGTCCATACCGCCGCCGAAAGCGAGGATCTGCGCCACACGCCCCCCGGTCCCGTGCGCGACCACCGCGGGGCGCTCGATCCCCAGGTCGCGCAGGCGGCCGCGGATCGCGGCCGCCTGCGCCCTCGATCCATCTGCCTCGACATCGGTGAGGTCCGCCGCGAGGACGCGGAACCGGGTCGCCAGCAACGGAGCGAGCTGCCGGAACGCATGCCCGCCGAAGGGGAAACCCGGCAGGAGGACGACGGGTTCCCCCTCGCCGCTCATCTCGAACGGCAGGTCGTTCAAAGCGTCGGCTCCCGGACGACCGCGTCGGCGACCTTGAGGGCCCGGACGGTCGCCTCGACGTCGTGCACGCGGACCAGATCGGCGCCGTGCGCCGCTGCGAGGACCGCCAACGCGAGCGAGCCTTCGAGCCGAGCCGCCGGGTCCTCGACCCCGGTGAGCGTCCCGATGAAGCCCTTCCGGGATGCGCCGACCATGACCGCCGCGCCCAGCATCCGGAGCGCGGGCACCGCGCGCAGGAGCGCGAGGTTGTGGTCCACGGTCTTGCCGAACCCGATCCCCGGATCGATGCAGATGCGCTCCTCGGGGATGCCAGCGAACACGGCCGCTTCGATCCGTTCCCGGAGGAACTCGTTCACCTCGGCCACGACATCGTCGTAGCGAGGGTCGTCCTGCATCGTCTTCGGCTCACCGAGCATGTGCATCAGCACGATCCCGGCGCCGGCACGCTCGACGATCTCGAGGACCTTCGCGTCGCGACCTGCCGAGATGTCGTTGACGACGCAGGCGCCGGCGTCCAGTGCGGCGACCGCCACCTCCGGCTTGCGCGTGTCGACGCTGATCGGGGTCCCCGGCCGGGCCCTCGCCAGCCCCTCGATCACCGGGACCACCCGCCGCAGCTCCTCGACGACCTCCACAGCGTCCGAACCGGGGCGGGTCGACTCGCCGCCCACGTCAACGAGGTCCGCGCCCTCGTCGGCCAGCCGCGCCCCGTGGGCGACCGCATCATCGGCGGTCGCGAACATCGCGCCGTCGCTGAACGAGTCCGGCGTGACGTTCACGATGCCCATCACGAGGGTGCGTTCGCCGAGCGTGAACGTCGCGTCGCGGCACACCCAGACCCGAGCCCCATCCGCCATGGGGCCATGGTAGATGCGCGTCCCGGGAACCGGTCCCCTCGTTCAGGCGGCCTGCGCCGACCAGGCGATCGCCCCGGCGATCGACCAACCGTCAGGAGGCGTGAGCCGGCCGATGCTCGTCCCGTCCGGGTCGATGAAGACAGCGCCACCCTGGTCGTCCACGATCAGCAGGCGGGACCCGTCGGGCGACCAGGTCATGCTGTACCAGTTGCCGCTCGCGGCGTCGGTCACTCGTCGCACGTTCGAGCCGTCCGCGTCCATGATCCAGATCGCGCTGCTGGTCCCTCCGGCCTCTTGCTCCGAGAACGCGATCGAGGAACCGTCCGGCGACAACGCCACCCAACTCACGTATCGCGGCAGGTCCGCGAGCACCCGCGAGCCGCTGCCGTCGGCGTTCGCGACCCAGACGTCCCCGCTCGCGTAATAGATGCGCGAGCTGTCGGGCGACCATGAAGGGGAATCCTGGTTCGGGCCGCTGGTCCGTTGCCAGAGCACGCGCTCGTTCGTGCCGTCGACGTCCACCAGGTGGATACCACCATCCTGTTCCGAGTAGAACGCGATCGTTCGGCCATCCGGGGACCACGCGATCTCACCAGCATGCGCGTCTCGGATCACGACGCGGAAGTTCGATCCGTCGATGTCGATCATGCAGATGGAATCGATCCCTTCGGCATACGCTCGGACGAACGCGATCGTTCGGCCATCCGGGGAGAACGAGGGGCTGCCGTCGCTCGCGTAGCTGTAGCGAGCGATCTGGGGATCCGCCTCAAGATCCGCCGGCAGACCCGTCAATCGTCGGAAGCCGGTTCCGTCCGCCCGCATCACCGCGATCGCCAGCCCCGTCGTCGACCCATGCAACTGGGCTGAGAAGGCGACGAGGCTCTGAGGGGCGGGCGCCGCGGTCGCCGACGAACCGGCCGGCAGCGGCTGCCAAGCGATATCGGCCACGCCGTAGCTGGGGGCTTGCGCGATGAGCCTCACCTTGCCGCCCACGGATGGGACCGCCAAGAGCGCCGGGTCGATGCCCTGCGCCCCCGCGAGTCCCGGATCGCCGACGAAAGCGATCGCGGTGCCGTCCGGTGACCAAGCGGGATCCTCAACGTAGGTGCCTTGGTGTCCGACGAGCTGATGCTCTTCGCTCCCATCCGCTCCCACGACGGAGATGCTCCAGTCCTCGTACCGGATCGACGCGAACGCGAGCTGCGTTCCGTTGGGTGACCAGCTCGGGGAGAAGTCGCTCCCACCGCTTGCAGACGACACTTGGCGTACATCCGACCCGTCCGCGTTAACGACGAAGACTGCAGAGCGCGAGTAGGCGGGTCCTCCGGCGCCCGTGAAGGCGATCCGCGATCCATCGGGCGACCAGACGGGTTGCGAGTCGTGGCGATCGGCCGACGTGAGCTGATGGAGGTTGGATCCGTCGGAGCCCATCACGTAGATACTCGTCGGGCAAGAGAGGGCGCTGGAAAGCGCGTCGCCGGGCTCGCAATGCGTGTTCGGATCCACCCGAGAGAACGCGATCTCCGTCCCGTCGGGTGACCACGAGGGATATAGATCCCCGGCCTGGTCGGTCACCCGCACCGTGTGAGAGCCATCGGGGTTGGACGTATAGATGCCTGGCTGCCGCGAAACGATCGTGTTCGCGAACGCGATCCGCGAGCCGTCTGACGACCACGCCACATCTTCATGGTTGATGGGCGCATCAGTCGGGAACACGATGGTTTGGCCCGTCCCGTCCTGTGCCACCGACTCCCACCACGTGGGCCCGTCCCCTCCGCCGACACGGAAGTAGATCACGCCGTTCTCCTTCGAGATCGACGTAACGGGACCTGGCGTCGTGCCCCGCTGGAACCGGACGATCACGAACCCGAGCCCCGCGGCGGCGACAAGGGTTGCAAGGAAGATCACGCCGACCCGGCGCGCCAGAGAGGTGGACGACTGCTGAGGTTCCTTCGGTCCGAGAGCGCGCGCTCGGGCGTACACGTCCGGAACGTCGAGCCTGTCGAGTGAACGGAAGTGGTCGTGGATATCAGTCACCGGTGTCCTCCAAGAGTGGGCGCAGGCGCTTCCGCGCTTGCGCGAGATGCACCCGAACGGTCGCCTGGCTGCAGCCCAAGACGCGAGCGACGTCGCGGGTCGAAAGGTCGGCGTACTCGTGCAGGACGACCGCGGCGCGCTGGTTCGGGCTCAGGCTCGCGAGCGCTCGGACCAGATCCGCGACCTGTTCTGGCATCTGGTAGCTGAGCTCAGGCATCTGACTCGAGCGACGGCTCCGCGCCTTCAGCTCCCCCGCCGCGATCCGGAACGACGCCCGCCAGATCCACCGGTCGTGATGGCGCACGGCGTCCCCGCGCCCGAGCGCCTGCGCGAAGGCCTCGGCCATCGCGTCGGTCGCGACGTCCGGGTCGGTGGTGAAGGCGACCAACGATCGAAAGAGCTTGGCGCCCTGCTCCCTCCACACGCGCTCGACCGCGTCGCGCGGCTCGATGCTCACGGCTGCATCCTGCACCACACCCATACAGGGTCGCGGGGAGGGTGAACCGTGTAGGCGCTACGCTCGGCCGTCCAGGGGAGGCAGGATGCCGGCTCAGCGCATCCGGATGTGATCCATCGCCTCCTGGCGGGTCCGGGCGTCGGTGCGGAACAGCCCGCGTACGGCGGAGGTCACGGTGAGCGACCCCGGCTTCTTCACGCCCCGCATCGTCATGCAGAGGTGCTCGGCCTCGATCACGACGAAGACGCCCCGAGGCGAGAGCGCCCGTTCGATCGCCTCTGCGATCTCCGTCGTCAGTCGCTCCTGCACCTGCGGCTTCTTCGCGAGGATGTCGACGACCCGGGCGACCTTCGACAACCCCGTGATCTGTTGCGACTTGTTCGGGATGTACGCGACGTGCGCCTTGCCGACGAAGGGAAGGAGATGGTGCTCGCAGACCGAATACAGCGGGATGTCCCGGACCATGATCAACTCGTCGAAGTCGGCACCCTCGACGACGGTCACCACGTTGGCAGCGTCCACGTCGATCCCGGCGAAGATCTCCTCGTACATGCGGGCGACGCGCGAGGGAGTCTCGCGCAGACCCGGGCGTTCAGGGTCCTCGCCGATGCCGTCGAGGAGCAGCCGGACGCCCTGCTCGATCTTCGCGTGATCGAAGCGCTCGCTCGTCATGCCCGGATGCTACAAGCCCTCCGTCCCACGGCATCAAGGAGGGGTCGCCGTCGGCGTGCACGGCGCGTTGATGGGGGTATCCGCTCGACACGGAGGAGGAGGACGGAGCGCCAGGAGCAACGCCGCGAGGACGATCACGATCACGACCCCGATGACGACCTTCGCGAGGAAGACCAGGAGGCGGAACTCGTCGTGCGTGTCCTCCTGTCGCGGTTCGGATGCGACCACCGGCTCGCGCCTCCGCACCGGTGGCCGGGCCGCGGGCCCGCGCACGGCGGTGTTGCCGGTGGGCCCGGGAGCGACGCGCGCGGCCCGCGGCCCGGCCACGGCCGCACGGCGGAGGTCGTACGAGCGCCGGCGGTCGACGTCCAAGAGGAGGTCGTACGCCTCCGTGATCTCCGAGAACCGCGCCGCCGCGAGCGGGTCGGTTCGGTCGGCGTCGGGGTGGAACCGACGCGCCAGCATGCGGTACGCGTGATGGATCTCGTCCGAGGTCGCGGAAGGGCTCACGCCCAAGACGGCGTAGGCATCGAACGGCGGAACCCTCGCGCACGCGCTCACGCGGCGAGTGTAGGTGGCTCAGCGGATGCCGGTGTCCACCGTGAGGTCGAGGCGGATCGGAGGCCCGGACCGCACATCGATCGTGACCGGTTGGCCGGTCGGCGGGCCGCCGTCCGTCACCGGGGCGACCTCGTAGCTCCCGGGTTCGAGCGTGAGCGTGTAGTTGCCGCTCTCGTCGGTCCGCGTCTCGGTCCCATGACCGGTGTCATCGGTCGCGCGCACGGTGCCGACCCACGGAGCAGGCGGACACGGGGAGCCCACACGCTCGACGGGACAGGTCGGACCCGCGGTGACGGTGCCGAAGATCCCGGACGAGCTCGCGGGCGCAGAGGTCCTGCCGCACGCGATGAGTGCGAGCAAGAGGCCGGCTGCCGCGATCCAGCGCATGTTCCTGGGACGCGCCCGAGGCTCCTCCGGTTCCCGGTCAGCCGCCGTACGCCGAGGACTTGAGCGTCCCGATGTAGGGCAGGTTCCGGTACTTCTCGGAGAAGTCGAGCCCGTAGCCAACGACGAATTCGTTCGGGATGTCGAACCCGCAGTAGCGGATGTCCAACGGGACCTGCTGGATACCCTCCTTACGCAGCAGGGCCGCGACCTCCAGCGTCGCGGGCTTGCGTCCGGCCAGGTTCTTCAGCAGGTACTTGAGCGTGAGGCCGGAGTCGACGATGTCCTCGACGACCAAGACGTCGCGATCCTTCAGGTCGTGGTCGAGGTCCTTGAGGATCCGAACGACGCCCGAGGTCTTCGTCGCCGCGCCGTACGACGACACCGCCATGAAATCGAACTCGAGCGGGAGCCGGATGTGCCGAGAGAGATCGGCCATCACCACGAACGCTCCCTTGAGGACCCCGACGAGCAGGAGGTGCCGGCCTTCGTAGTCCCTCGTGATCTGCTCGCCCATCTCGACGAGCTTGCTCTCGATCTCGTCCGCCTTGATCAGGACGTTCTCGATGTCGTCGGCGTAGGTCTCCACGGAGGCCGCGAGTCTACCCCTGGACCTCGACGTGCGTGCGGGTGCGCCGCGCTTTGATCCCGAGCAAGAGGTCGCGCGTCCGCCCCGGTGCACCGGCCGCCAGGTCGAGCACGGCGTCGATCGCGTCGTGGTCCCAGCCGAGGTCCGCTCGCTGGAAGCCACGCCGCACGACCCGGGACGAGAGCGCCGGCGGCATGTCGAGGAGCGGGCGTGCTCGGATGGCGAACCCGTGCTCTCGGAGCTCGACGAGCACCTCCGCGTGCTCGTCCGCGTGCGCGAAGAGCGCGCTCGCGTCCCTCCGCAGGTGGTCCGCGGTCCGGGCGAAGGTCCGCTTCACGTCGCGGCCCGTGGACCGTTCGATCGCGGGGATCGCCTCCTGACGGAGGGCGTTGCGCAGCAGATGCGTGTCGGCGTTCGTCGGATCGCGCCGAGGGCGAAGGTGGAGCGCTCGGCAGAACGCTTCGACCTCCGTCCTCGTCACGTCGAGCAAGGGTCGAACGAGCGTGCCATTCACCGGCGCGATCCCGCCCATCCCGTCCAACCCCCAGCCAAGCACGAGACCCATCAGGATGGTCTCCGCCTGGTCGTCGAGGGTGTGCCCGTCGGCCATCCGTGTCGCGCCGATCGCCCGCGCGACCCTCCCCGCCTCCCGCGCGCGCTCGAAGCGACCCCACATCTCGACCGAATCCGAGCGTCCTGGCTCGTCAACGGCGACCGCCAGGTGGAAGGGCAATCGGTGCCGGTCGGCGAGCCGCCTGACGTACGCGGCATCGGTCGCCGAATCGGGCCGCAGCCGATGATCCATGTGGAAAACCGCGAGCCGGAGCCCGAAGAGTCGGCGCAAGCGGACCAACGACTCCAAGAGACACACCGAATCGGGGCCGCCGCTCACCCACAGCAGCACCAGGTCGTCGGACGTGAACAGGTCGTGCGCTCGTGCGGTTTTCGTGATGCGTTCGAGGACCCTCGCGACGGCCGGCGGTCTCCTCGCCGCCATCGGTCTAGCGCGTGACGCGGTCGATCCAGCGATCTGGATCGGCCACCTCGCCGGGTTGCGGGAGATGCTCACGCGACTCCCACACCACGTTGAAGCCGCTCATGCCGACCCGTTCGATCACATCGCGGACGAATCGCTCACCGCTGTCGTATTGCGCCACCTTCTGATCGAAGCCGATCGCGCGCTGGAATCGGTGCTCGACCCCGCGGACATGGCGCCTCGCCTGCAAGGCGTTCTTGAGCCGGGGCAGGGTCCCGATGTGTTCCTTCCCCACGTCGTCCATGACGAACGACGCGTGCCCCTCGAGGAGCGACATCATCGCCTGGGTCCGTTCGAAGATCGCACGCTGCTCCGGCGTCAGTAACCGGAGGATCCCGCCGGGACCGGCTCCCGTCCGAGCCTCCTCAGCGGCGCGACGCAACTGATCCATGAGTTGGTGTGGATCGAGCGAGACGGTCTCGAGGTACTCGTCGACCATCCCGCCGAGGAACGCCCGGAGCCACGGTGCCGCCGAGAACTGCACCCGGTGGGTGACCTCGTGGATCGCGACCCACAGCCGGAAGTCGTTCGGGACGAGACCGTACCTTCGCTCTACCTCGATCAGGTTGGGACCGACGAAGTAGATCAACCCGTCATCGTCGGGCGGCAGGAACACGTCGAACTGCCCGAGTACCCGGCGCGAGACGTAGCCGAGGATCGCACCCGCTTGTGCGCCGACGGCCTTGCGGGCGATCGTCGGCCTGGTGGGACGTTTCTCCAACAACCGCTGTGCGAGCGGTTCCATCAGGCGCTGCAGCCCGGCCACGTTCTGCCGGATCCAGTCGCCCCTGCCCATGACCCACGCACGGGACCGGAACCCGGTGACCGTGAGGCCGGTGAACTCCGCCACGAGCTCCTCGGCTCGAAGGACGTGCGCCGCCAGGTCTTCCCGCATGCGGGCGCGATCCTCCGGAGGAACGATCGGCCCCGGGCCTGCGACGCGCTTGCCGATCTGCAGCGCGACGTCCCAATCCGCAAGACGGGCGGCGTGGGAGCCCATCGACCAGTCGACGTCTGCCGCAGGATCCACGGGCGGGCGCCTAGCCCTCGCCCGCAGCCTTCTTGCGGGCGGCGATCATGGCGACACGCCGGGCTTTGCCCTCGGCGATGCGCCGGTCGGTCCCCTGCGCGAGGAGCTCCTCGAGCGTCTTGTCGAAGGTCTCCTGATCGAGCGACACCTCCGGACGATGCTCGTCGGCAGCCGGCGCAGGGGCTGGGGCTGGGGGCGCGCCGGCGGCTTCAGCTTCCGCGGCGGCGGGCTCCTCGGCCGCGGGGGCCGGTGAGGCGTCGGGTGCAGGAGCCGGGGCGGGAGCCGCAGCCGGAGCCGGAGCCGGAGCGGGCGCGGGGGCTGCGGGCGCCGGGGCCGCGGCTGGCGCCGCCATGGCCGGTGCGGCCACCGCGGCGGGGATCGGAGGCGGCTGCACCACGATCGGCGCCGCTTGCGTCAGGTCGACGATCCGGCGAGGTGGTTCCTTGCCCGGCAGCACGCGGTCGGCGTGGACGAAGCGCGAACCTTCTTCATCCTTCGCGAACCGCGGCGCGAACCGCATGTAGGCGGCCACGAGGAAGATGAGCAGGAGGAGCGCGAGGATCCCGCTCAGCCAGCCGAGCCAGAAGATCCAGCCACCCGTGTTCCGCTGCGGCAGGACGGTCGGATCGATCGAGGTCTGCGCGAGCGCGGCGTTGCCGGTCACGAGGACGGCGACGAGGGCTCCCGTGAGCACGCCGACCACCCTCCGCGCCGTCACCATCGGGCGGGATTCTCGCAACCCGGAACCCGCCCGGCAACCGACACGCGTGCTTCGAACGAGAGCCGGAGGGGGGATTCGAACCCCCGACCTACCACTTACGAGGCGGTTGCTCTACCCCTGAGCTACTCCGGCGGGTGCGAGCGAGTTTATCCGACGGGGTGCAGGCACCACGGAGAAACGCGCGCCGGCCACCCTGGTCAGAGGGACTCGAGATTCGGCATCATGCGACACATGGGAACCGAGCTCGGGAACGGCGCGGTCGCTCGCGTGATGGTCGGCACGGACCGATCGCAGACTGCGTCGAAGGCGGTCGGGTGGGCGGCGGCGTTCGCAGAGGCGTACGGCGCCGAGCTGCACCTCGTCCAGGTCGTGATCCCCACGAGCCCGACCGACACCGAATTCGGGGCGGCCGAGCGGACCCGCGCGGCCGCGACCGCCGAGGACCTGCAACAGGAAGCAGAGCGGATCGCCGGCGGTCGCGGCCGCGCGCACGTGGTGATCGACGACGACCCAGCGATGGCGATCGTGCATGCCGCTGAGGGTGCCGACATCGACGTGCTCGTCGTCGGGAACGCCGGCATGGCGGGTCGCAAGGAGTTCCTGTTGGGCAACGTGCCCAACAGGATCAGCCACAACGCACGCTGCACCGTGATCATCGTGAACACGACCGACGGCGTCGCGAGCGCGGTGCGCGATCCGCGGAGCATCACGACGATTCGATCGAGCGCCGTCGAGACCCAGACCCAGCCGCACCTCATGGCGCGGGGAGCCACGATCACCGCCGTCTTCGCCAAGCACGGACTGAAAGAGTTGTTGGGTCGGCCGGAAGACGAGGGCGCCGTCGGACGAGCCCGCCAGGCCAAACGGATGCGCCAGGCGCTCGAGGAGCTCGGGCCGACCTTCTGCAAGCTGGGGCAGATCCTTTCGACCCGTCCGGACCTGATCCCGCCCGAGTTCATCGACGAGCTCGCGCAACTCCAGGACAACGTCCCTCCCCTCAACGAGGAGCAGGTCGTCAAGGTTATGGAACAGGAGCTCGGCGTCCCGTGGGAGGACGTCTTCGAGCAGATCGACCCTACCCCCCTCGCGGCCGGGACGATCGCCCAGGTCCACCGCGCGAGGCTCGCGAACGACGACCCCGTCGTGGTCAAGGTGCAGCGTCCCGACGCGAAAGAGCAGATCGAGCAGGACCTCGCGCTCCTCGAGGTGTTCGCGGAGAAGGTGGGCAGCCGCCAGCAGCTCAGGCAGGTGATCGACATGCCAGCGGTCTTCGAACACCTGTCGACGTCGCTGCACCGCGAGCTCGACTTCCGCCAAGAAGCCAAGAACATGGAACGGCTCCGCGGCGTGATCGAACCGTTCTCGCGTCTCGCGGTCCCCGTGCTGTATGCCGACTACTCCACCTCCCGGCTCCTCGTGATGCGTGACGTGCAGGGCGGACCGCTCTCGCTCGCCCCGGAGGGCCCGATCCGTCACGAGGTCGCGGTCCAGCTCCTCGAATCCTTCTACAAGCAGGTGATGGTGGACGGGTTCTTCCACGCCGACCCGCACCCGGGCAACTTGATGTGGCAGCCCGACGAGGACCGGCTCTACTTCTTGGACCTGGGGATGGCGGGCGAGGTCGGCCCCGACATGCGGGAATCGATGATGCTCCTGCTGATGGCGTTCTGGCAGGAGGACGTCGGGTTCCTCACCGATGTCTCGTTGATGCTGTCGGGTGCGATCGACCGCAGCGACCTGGACGTGGATGCCTTCCAGGAGGAGATCGGCGCCCTCATGGGGAAGTACCGGGGCGCCTCACTCAAGGACATCCAGCTCGGACCGGTGCTGCAGGAGATGACCGAGATCTCGCTCCGGCATGGCGTGCCGCTCCCGGCTTCGTTGACCCTCACCGCGAAAGCTTTGGCCCAGATGCAGCTGGCCGCGGCGCAGCTGGACCCCGAGGTCGACCCGTTCGACGTGGCGGGCCGGTTCCTCATGCGGAGCGTCCTCAAGGGGATGGGAGCCAAGACCGACCCCAAGGCACTCTTCTACCAGACCCAACGGCTCAAGGTTCGCTTCATGCGGGTCGTGGAAGCGGTCGAGCGGCTGATCGGCGCCAGGCCCGGGCAGAAGCTGGAGGTCAACTTCCGCGCGACGACTCTGGAACAGACGATCCGCAGGGCCGGCCGCCGGCTGGCCCTCGCGCTCACGGCAGGCGCGGCGATCCTGGGAACCGCGCTGACGGCCGTGTCCGAGAAGGTGGCAGCGTGGGTCCCCGTGGCGTTCGGGGTCAGCGCCTTCCTGCTGACCCTCGGGCTGGTGGTCGATCTCCTCCGGAAACGTCCCCGGTGAGCCGCCTCACTCCAGGTCGACCTCGCCGCCCCTCGAGGTGACCGTGGTCGGCGGTGGCTGACCCTTCGCGTCGCCGCCCTTCTTGACCGAACGCATCACGATCCGTTCCAGGATGAACGCGATGACCGCCATCGCGAGGCCAACGAGCCATCGCTCCAACCGACGGATGCCTCTTGGCTTCGGTGTCGACCGAGTCGTCATCACGTGGCCCTCGCCCTACGTTCCGCCAGCGCGGTGAACACGATCCCCCAGACGATCGCGAGCGTTCCCCAGAACGCACCCTCGGAACCCGGGTACGGGACGGTGCTGCCCGGATAGGTAGCGAACACGGCCGACGCGACGCCGTAGACGATCGAACCGACGCCCGTGAGCCACGCGACGATCCGCCACCCCGGTGTCCGCTCGGACGCCAGTACGCCCATGAGGACGACGGCGATCCCCATGATCGCCATGCCGGTCCAGTGGTGCATCTCGACGTGCGGATCGTTGGCGGGACCCGCCCGCTGGAGACTGGCCATCTTCACGGCGAACGCCGCCCAGAACGGCGCGCTCACGATCGCGGCGATCAGAAGGTCTGGGGCGATGCCGACTCCTCGGGCGATGAACTGACGCCAGCCCCTCGAGATCGCGAGCAGGACCACGATCGGGATCGCGAGGATCACGACGTAGACGAGGAATACCCAGTCGAGGGCGAGAACGCTGCCGAACACGGTCGCGACAACTGCGACACCGAGCATCTGCACGAGCCCGATGTCGTTGCGTCGCCATGACAGGATCAGGAGTGGAGAGGCCACGAAGATCCCGGTCGCGACACCGGAACTGCCGATGTCGTGAACCCGGTGGATCTGGTCACTCCCTCCCGCGGTCCATCCCAAGAACAGGCCGATCCACCCGAACAGCCCGATCCCGAAGATGAGCGCGAAGAGGACCGCGAACACGCTGAACCACGTCCGCCGCCTCTTGGACAGGCCCTCCGTCTGCGCAAGATCCATCGTCCACCCCCCGCCGTCTGGTTCCGGTCAGACCGGTACGTTTTCGTCCACGACGGCGAGCGTGCTCCGGCCAACGTTGCTTCCAGCGCTGTCGGGTGTGACCGGCACGCGGCCGGTCACGGTCGTACCGTCGCCGCCCGAACTCGCAACCTCGAACGTGCCCCCGATCGCGGCGAGACGATCCGTGATGCCTTGCAGACCGCTCCCGGAAACGGACAGGGGGTCGAAGCCGCGCCCGTCGTCCGTCACCGCGAACGCGAGGACGGTCGGTGCGCGCGTGATCGTGATGGTGGCTTGGGAAGCTCCCGCGTACTTCGCGACGTTCTGGAGGGCTTCCAGGCACGAGAAGTACACGGCGGCCTCGATGTCTTGTGGCAACCGACCGACGCCATCCGCATCGACGTTGACGGGGAGCGGGGCCTTGCGCGCCTGCGCTTCGAGCGCGGGCCCCAGGCCCTTGTCCGCGAGCAGGGGCGGATAGATGCCCCGGGCGAGGTCGCGAAGGTCGTCCAGCGCTGCCTGCGTCTCCTCCTCGATCTGCCCGAGCATCTCCTCGGCCTTGGACGGGTCGCGCGCCACGAATCGGCGGGCGAGGCGCGACTTCACGGCGAGCGCGACGAGCTGCTGCTGCGCCCCGTCGTGGATGTTGCGTTCGAGCTTGCGTCGCTCGTGATCCTGCGCCGCGACCAGCCTGCGGCGTGATTCACGGAGTTCCTCGACGAGGGCGACGTTGCGAAGCACGAGCCCTGCCTGCGAGGCGAGATCCGCGACCAACCGATCCTTGTCCGGCGTCATCGGATCGCTCGCCGGCATCTCGACGGAGAGCGCGCCGAGCAGCTCTCCCCGGTCGCGGACCGCGGCGGCGTACGCGCCCGGGATCGATGGCATGGCGTCGCCGTCGATCGCGACGCTCGGCGGAGTCGGCGCGTCGGACGGCCAGGATGCGGTCGGGCGGAGCTCACGACCGACGCGCAGCCACACCCGCGCCATGTTGGCTCCTGCGCCCTCGCCCAGGATCTGCGCCATGCGCGGCACGACGTCTTCCGTGGCGTACGCGCCCCCGACTCGAGAGGAGAACTCGGTGAGGACTTCATAGGGGTTCGCGCGCTCGCCGTAGACGATGCGGTCCGCACGCCGTGTGACCCACACGCGGACCGGCTGGAAGGTCAGAGCGACGATCACGGCCGCAACCATCGTGAGCAACGAGCTCCCCCGCCCTAGCCACGCCCCGAGTCCGACGACGAGTGCGAGGTAGACCAACGTTGCGAACAACGCGAGCGTCGCGTAGACCACGGTCTTGCGAACGACGATGTCGAGGTCGTAGAGGCGATACCGCAGGATCGCGATGCCGATCGACACCGGGAAGGCCAGGAAGCCGGCGGCGCCGATCACAGCGGGCAGGAACCCTGTCTGCGCGACGAAGAAGCCGATGATTATCGTGACGAACGCGAACGCGAGTCCGAACACGACCCACTTGATCTGTTGACGCTCGACCCCGGTCGCGCGACGGAACCGGAGGAAGAGCGAGACAACCGACGTGAGGAAGATCGCGGGGAACAACAACGCGAGGAAGATATCGATGTTGGGGAGGTGGCTCGTCCACTCCATGAAGAAGGGATTGGCGATGGTGATGTGTTCGTCCGATCCGCTCAACGTCCTCGAGGCGATGACGAACGAGACGCCGATCACGACCAGGAACGCCACGATGAACCACAGGAACGGGCGCCAGCGGGGCGAGGGCAACCGCCCGTCCGGGAACACCAGCGGCAGGATGAAGACGACCGGCAGGATCCCCAGGAGCCAGCCGAAGTTGTTCATGAGCCCGAGGAACACCGGAAGCGATCGCGTGTGCCCACGGACCACGAGCCAGGTGAAGAGCTCTCCCGCGAGGAAGCTCGCCGCGGAGATCAGCGCCGCGTAGAGAAGCATCAAACCGATCACGTTCGTCCGATCACGGCTGACGATCAGGGCTCCGACGACACCGAACATCGAGAAGGCGACGACGTACGGCACCTGCGAGGCGACCGGTTCTCCGTTCACACCGACGAAGATCAAACCGACCATCGCGATCGAGAAGAAGACCGCGAGCACGATCCAAGGCCACCGCGCCGGGCGCGTATCGATGTGTTCAGCCGATGACGACACGGAACACCTCGACGGGCTCCTCGCGGCCCTTCACCATGCGAGGGCCGATCGACTCGGCCTTCACGTCCGGCGCCGCAGCGACGGTCGAGGCCGCCGCGACGATCTCTCCGGCCTCGGCCTCCGACTGCAGACGCTGGGCGACGTTCACGGCGTCGCCCACCACGGTGTACTCGAGGCGACCCCCGCCCCCCACCGTGCCGGCGATCACCGAGCCCGTGTTGACGCCGATCCCCAGGCCGAGCGTCTCTACCTCCGTGCCCCAGCCCACCGCGTTCAACTCCGCCTGACGCTGCTGCATGCCGAGCGCGCAGCGGAGCGCGCGCTCGGCATGATCTTCGACCGGGTCCGGCGCGCCGAAGATCGCCATCACGGCGTCGCCCTGGAACTTGTCGATCGTGCCGCCGTGCGAGAGCACCACCTCGGCCATCGCCTCGAGGTGGCGCCCCACGATCGTGGCGACGTCGCGGGCGGACAGCCGCTCGGCGAGCGTCGAGAATCCGCGGATGTCGCTGAACAGGACCGAGACCACCAGCTCCTGCGGCTCGATCGCCGTCTCCGGATGCGCGGCCAGGCGGTCGGCGAGCTGCTGCGGCACGAACGACGCGAGCGTCGTTCGTGCCGCAGCCTGCTCGACCACGGCCGCGTGGAGCCGTTTGAACTCGCCCAGGAGGCCAGCCCCGGCACCGTCGCCGGCCATCCGCCCGAACAGCTCGGTGACGCGCCGATCGACGGCTTCCTGGGTGGTGCCGAGCTCGCGAGCCATATCCGCATACCCGAGGCCCTTGCTCATCATGTCCAGGACGGCGCGGTCCTCCTCGTCGGCGTGCTTGCTCCCGGTCAATCGCTCGGCGATCACCGGATCGACCGCGCTGCCGCCCGCGTGCACCTCGTGGATCGCGCGGACCAACTCGTCGCCCTGCGCGATCCGGTCCTTGAGCAGGTAGGCGAGGCCGCTGTGCCCACCGCCGAGGAGCGCGATCGCGTACTCCTCGTCGTCATGCGCGGAGAGCACGACGACGCCCGTGTCGGGGTGATCGTGGCGGATCGCGTGGGCGCAGTCGATCCCCTCGAGCTGGAACGACGGCGGCATCTTGATATCCGTGACGACGACGTCGGGGACGTGCTCGGCCGCCGCGGCCATCAGCGTGGGTGCGTCCTGAGCCACCCCCACGACCTCGATGTCTTCGTAGGAATCGAGCAGCGCTCGAACACCCTCGCGGACGAGCACGTTGTCCTCGCCAAGCACCACTCGGATCGTCATGCCGCCGCGAACCCCCCGTGTACGATGCGCGCGTGTTGCGGGTCGTCTTCGCCGAGGATAACTATCTGGTCCGGGAGGGGACGGTCGCTCTGCTCACCGAAGTCGGCGACGTCGACATCGTCGGGACCGCCGCATCGTTCGACGAGCTCCTCGCGGCCGTCGAAGAGCTGGCGCCGGACGCCGTCCTGACCGACATCCGGATGCCTCCGTCGGGGACCGACGAAGGCATCCGCGCCGCCAAGCAGATCCGGGCCACGCACGCCGATATCGGCGTCGTCGTCCTGTCGCAGTTCGCGGACGAGGAGTACGCCTACGACCTGTTGAAGGATGGCGCCGCGGGGCTCGGGTACCTCTTGAAGGAGCGGGTCGCCGACGTCCACGAGGTGACCCGCGCGCTCAACGAGGTCGCCAAGGGGGGCTCGGTCCTCGATCCCAAGGTGGTGGAGGCGCTGGTCGCCGCGAAGGACCGGATGGCCCATTCGCCGCTCGGGGAGCTCACGGAACGCGAGCGCGAGGTCCTGTCGCACATGGCTCAAGGCCAGAACAACGCGGCGATCGCGAAAGAGCTCTTCCTCACCGAACGAGCCGTGGAGAAGCACATCAACTCGATGTTCCACAAGCTCGGCCTCACGGAGGAGACCGACGTGCACCGTCGCGTGATGGCGGTGCTCGCGTTCCTCCGCGAGACCGAGCATGCCTAACTTCTTCACTGTGCGCGCCTCGTATCCACGATGAACACGCTGCACGGCGAGTGCCGCAGCACGAGGTTGGGGATGCTGTCCCGGACACGCCACCACGATCCGTGTGTCCCCCGGTTCCCGACCACGATCGTGTCCGCGTTGAGCTCCTGCGCCACGGCCACGATCCGCTCGGCCGCCTCACCGTGCTCGACACGCGTGCTAGTCGGCAGGCCGGGGAACCGCTCGGCCACGTGCGCCAGGTAGCGGTCGGGATCCGCCGCCTTGCCGGGGTCCACGACCGACCGGAGATCGCCGTCCGGCCGAACCAGCAGGACCACAAGATCCGACTCGCGGTCCCGCGCGAGCCGAGCCGCGTGATCCACGGCCAGGTCCGCCGCTGCCGAAGAATCCGTTCCCACCAGGATCGTCGTCATCGCTGTGCCTCCTCATCCGTTCTGCGATGAGAACGCTAGGCCGTTGGCGCCAGTGATCCGAACCGGCGACCATGTGGATCCGGCCGTGGTGCCAGCACCCGGCGGGGGGTGGGGTTCCCGCACGCGAACCAGCAGGTCTGACCCCCTTTCCGGCGGTTCGCCAGGGTGCAAGCATCGACGTCATGGACCGGGCGAGACGAGCGGAACCAGACGGAGGCGCGCGGCCGGCGGTCTGGCTGCTGGTCGGCCTCGGCGGGGGGCTCTTCGTCGTCGCGATGGTCCTCGCGACGTTGAATCACACGTTCACCCGCGAGCCGTTCACGCTCCTGAGCGTCGCGTTCCTCGGAACGTACGCGGGCGTCGGGGCCGTTCTCGTCCGGCGAGTGCCGCGGAACCCGATCGGCTGGCTGTTCCTGCTCGCCGGACTCGGCGTCCTCTGGGGCGGCGCTTCCGAGGAATACGCCAGGTACGCCCTCGAGACCGCCCCCGGTTCGCTTCCGTTCGCGATCGGGGTTGCCTGGCTGAACAACTGGTCGTTCCTTGTGGTTGGGGTGGTGCCCCTGATCCTCCTGCTGTTCCCGACCGGCCGTCTCCCGTCCCGCGCGTGGCGTTGGTTCCCCGGCGCGCTGATCGCGTGCCTGGCCCTCTTGGCGCTCGCGGTGATGTTCCGACCCGGCACTATCGAAGTGACGACAGCGACCCACGTGGAGAATCCGCTGGGCGTCCCTTCACTGCAGGGTCTGCTCGACGTCGTCGCCTGGGCGGCAGGGCTCGGGCTCGCCGGCCTGTCGATCGCCGCCGTGATCGGGCTCGTCCAGCGGTTCCGTCGGTCGGGCGGAGAAGAGCGGCAGCAGCTGCGGTGGCTCGCCGCGATCGCGGCGCTGATGGGCGTGTCCCTGGTGCTGACGCTCCTGACGAGCATCGGCCTCAAGGGAGGTGCGTCGAGCCCAGCCAACGACCTCTCGTTCCTGCTCTTCTTCCTCTGTCTGGGGATAGGGATCCCAGCCGCATGTGCGGTCGCGATCCTCAAGTACCACCTCTACGACCTCGACATCGTCGTCAAGCGAACGGTGGTCTTCACGATCGTCGCGGCCTTCATCACCCTCCTCTATCTGGGGGCGCTGGCCCTCGCAGCGTTCACGAGCATCGGGGCGATCGCCGGCGCCGTGATCTTCGTCCTCACGTTCAATCCGGTCCGTCGGCGGGCCAAGGCGCTCGCCGACCGGGTCGTGTACGGGAAGCGCGCGACCCCCTTCGAGGTCCTCTCCGAATTCTCGGCCAACCTTGGAGATACCTACTCCGTCGATGACGTCCTTCCACGGATGACCCAGCTGCTCGCCGCGAGCACCGGCGGGGACGACGTGCGTGTCTGGCTGCGTCGCGATCGTTCGCTCATCGACATCGCGCGATGGCCCGCGGACACACCGCCCGCGCCGTCCGTCGAGCTGGTGGATGACGCTATGCCCGTCTACGGGCCCGCGATCTCGGCCTTCCCGGTGTCGCACCAGGGGGAGCTGCTCGGAGCGATCACCCTCAGCATGCCCACGAGCGATCCGATGGACGCCTCGAAGGAGCGACTGGTCATCGGGCTCGCCTCCCAAGCGGGCCTGGCGCTACAGAACGTGAGACTTGTCGACGACCTCCGCGCGTCCCGAAGGCGGATCGTCGCGGCGCAGGACGAGCGGGCGAAGAAGCTCGAGCGCAACATCCACGACGGTGCGCAGCAGCAGCTCGTGGCGCTCGCGGTGAAGCTGAGGTTGCTCGAACAACAGATCGAACGAGACCCGGCGAGCGCTCGAACGAGCGCCGCGGAATTGCGCGGTACGGCGAACGAGACGCTCGAGGACCTCCGAGACCTGGCCCGGGGGATCTACCCGCCACTCCTGGCGGACAAAGGTCTCGGTCCGGCGCTCGAAGCGCAGGCGAGGAAGGCGGCGATGCCCGTCACGGTGAGCGCCGACGGGATCGCGCGGTTCGGGGCCGACGTCGAGTCGGCCGTCTACTTCTCGTGCCTCGAGGCGCTGCAGAACGCGGCGAAGTACGCGGAGGCGCGCGAGGTTCGGGTCCGGCTGACGAACGGCGCCGGCGACCTCCGGTTCGAGGTCACTGACGACGGGCGCGGCTTCGACCCGGCAACGACGTCCTACGGCACCGGTCTGGAGGGGATCGAGGATCGGCTCGCCGCCGTCGGCGGCGAGCTGACCGTGACCTCGGCTCCCGGCGACGGCACTGCCGTCGCCGGGAGCGTCCCGGTCGGGGGGGCGTCGTGAACAAGCGCGCGCTCGCGTGGACGATCTTCGTCGTCGATCTGGTCAGTCTGCTGGTGGCGGGCTGGTTCGCGTGGCTGACGCGCGACGCCGTCCTCTCGTCCGGATCCGGATGGACGGGAAGCGGGGGGTTCCTGTCGGGGCTCTTGTTCGCGGTCTCGCTCCTTCCGTTCCCGATCGTCGGCCTCCTGATCGCACTGCGCCAGCCGGAGAACGCGATCGGATGGCTGCTCCTCGCGATCGGGTTCGCGTGGTACTTCGGCGAGGCGCTCACCGGGTACGGCACGTACGGGGTCGCCGTCTCCCGCCTGCCCCTCGACACGTGGACGCTCGCGTTCACGGACATGTTGTGGGTTCCGCCGATCGGCCTTATGGGGACGTTCACCCTGTTGCTGTTCCCCGACGGCCACCTCCCGTCCCCGCGATGGCGGTGGTTCGCGTGGGTCTGCGGCGTGGTCCTCGTCCTGGCGTCGGTCTCGATCCTCGTCGGAGCGCCCACGATGGCGGACTCCGGCTTCCCGAACGTCGAGAACCCGTTCGCGATTCCGGCGTTGGAGTTCCTCCAGCTGCTGATCGTGCTCTTTCCCTTCTGCATCCTCGGGAGTGCCGCCAGCCTGGTCGTGCGCTACCGCCGATCGCGTGACGTCGAGCGGGACCAGCTGAAGCTGCTGGCGTTCGCGGCTGCGGCCGTCGCCGCCAGCTACCTCGTGATCTTGCTGCTCTCGATCGGGTCGACGAGCGGGAACACGCCGGCTTGGCTCGGACTGGCGCAGATACTGGTGATCCTTTCCTTCTCCCTGATCCCCATCGCGATCGGCGTCGCGATCCTCCGCCACGGTCTCTACGAGATCGACCTGATCATCCGGAAGACCGCGAGGTACGCGGTCCTCGTCGTGCTGCTCCTTTCGGTCGTCGTCCTGGTGTTGCTGCTCGCCGGCGTCGCCGCGGTCGGCCGGTCCGGCGGGCCTCGCGAGAACCCTGTGTCGCTCGTCCTCGTCGGCGTCACGATCGGGCTCGCGTTCTGGCCACTGCGGAAGCTCGCGACGCGGATCGCCGACCGCCTCGTCTTCGGGAACCGCGCGAACCCCTACGAAGTGTTGAGCGAGTTCTCCGGCCGCGTAGGAGGGGCGTACGCCGCCGACGACGTTCTGCCTCGGATGGCCCAGGTCCTCGGCATGGGCGTGGGCGCGGAGTCCGCCGCGGTCTGGCTGGATCCGGGAGGAGACCTCCAACCTGCGGCGGTGTGGCCCGACGGTGCCGACGCCCCGATCGATCACCTCGTCGACGTCGAGGACCGGGGGGAACGATTGGGCGCGCTCTCGGTGGCGATGCCGGTGACGGAGCCACTCACGACGGCAGGCCGGCGACTGATCGGGGACCTCGCCTCGCAAGCGGGACTCGTCCTTCGGAACGTTCGACTGATCGAGGAGCTGCGCTCCTCACGACGCCGGCTCGTCGCGGCGCAGGATGACGAGCGCCGGAAGATCGAGCGGAACCTGCACGACGGGGCGCAGCAGCAGCTCGTGGCGCTCGCGGTCCAGCTGAAGCTCGCTCGGTCGATGATCGACCGCGACCCGGAGAAGGCCGACGCGCTGCTCGACACGCTCCAGAGCTCGGCGAGCGACGCCCTGGAGGACCTTCGCGACCTGGCGCGCGGGATCTATCCGCCGCTGCTCGCGGACAAAGGGCTCGCCGTCGCGTTGGAGGCGCAAGCGCGGAAGGCGGTCCTCCCGGTCACGATCGACGCCCACGGCATCGGGCGGTTCCCCGCCGACGTCGAGTCGGCAGTGTACTTCTCGTGCCTGGAGGCGCTGCAGAACGTGGTGAAGTACGCGAACGCGAGCGCCGCCAGCATCCATCTGGCGGACGGCTCGGGAGAGCTCCGGTTCGAGATCCGCGATGACGGCCGGGGGTTCGATCCATCGGGAACGAGCTACGGGACCGGGCTGCAGGGGATCGCGGACCGGCTCGCCGCCCTCGGCGGCGAGTTGGTGGTGACCTCGGCGCCCGGCGACGGCACCGCCGTCGCCGGGCGCCTCCCGCTGGAGGGCGATCGATGACGACCCGCACGGTGCGCGGGCTCGCGTGGGGATCGATGGTGATCTCCGTCGCGCTCGGCGCCGCCGGGGTCGGCCTCGCCGTCGTCCATGGCACGGGGAGCACGGAGGCGTCCCAGAGCCATATCGGCCTCGCGACGACGGTCGTGCTCGGGCTCCTGATCCTCACGTACTCGTTCGTCGGGGCGACGATCGCCACCCGCCGACCGGACAACTGGATCGGCTGGCTCTTCTGCGCGAACGGCGTTCTGGTCGCGTTCCAGAACTTCGCCAGCTCCTATTCCTCGGTCTACGACACGCTCACCCGGCCGGGGACGTTGCCGGGCGCCGCCTGGTTCGCGCTACTCAGCGACGCGCTCTGGGTGCCGTTCCTGTTCACGACGACCGCGTTCCTGTTCTTGCTCTTCCCAGAGGGCCGACCGGCGTCCCGCGGCCGCAGGAACGCCGTCGTCGTCGGGGCCGTCGCGGGCCTCACCGTGTCGATCCTCGCCGGGCTCCTCGAGCCGCATCTCTACAGCTACCCCGACGTTCCGAACCCGATCGGCGTCCAGCCGCCGAGCGTCGTGTCCGGACCCGTGATGGGCCTCGGGTTCGTGTGCCTCCTCGGCGTGCTGGTGTACTCGGTCGCGAACTTCTTCGTGCGCCTCCTCAAGTCAAGCGGCGACGAGCGCCTCCAGTTCCGGTGGTTCGCCTACGCAGTGGTGCTGATCCTGGTGCTGTTCATCCCGTCGGTCCTCTTCACGGTCGCCCCCGCGATCTTCCAGGTGCTCGGCGGGCTCGCCTTGATCTCGCTTCCGATCGTCGTGGGGATCTCTATCCTCCGCTTGCGCCTCTACGAGATCGACGTCGTGATCCGCAAGACGATCGTCTACGCCGTGCTCGCAGCGCTGATCGTGCTCGTCGGGGCGGCGCTGATCTTCGTCGTCGGCGGCCTGGCCGTCGGACCCGTCTCGAACAACCGAACGCTGCTGATCGGTGCCGGCGTCGTGATGGGGTTCGCGATCTGGCCGCTGCGGCGCGCGGCTTCCCGGATCGCCGACCGGATCGTCTTCCGCGGGCGTGAGACGCCCTACGAGGTCCTCACGACGTTCGCCGACCGAGTGGCGGAGACGTACTCCACGGACGACGTGCTGCCGCGGATGGCGCAGGTCCTCGCTGCGGGGACCGGCGCCACATCGGCCGCCGTGTGGCTGCGGGTGGGCGAGGGCTTCCGGATCGCGGCGGTCTGGCCGCCGGCCTCCCCCGAACCGGACGCGATCCCGATCGACGCGACGACCGTCCGTCATCAGGGCGAGGTCCTCGGAGCCCTCTCGGTCGAGATGCCTGCGAACGACCCGATGAACCCGACGAAGGACGCACTGATCAAAGACCTCGCCGCGCAAGCGGGGCTCGTCCTTCGCAACGTCCGGCTGATCGAGGAGCTCCGCGGGTCGCGCAGGAGGATCGTCGCGGCGCAGGACGAACGCGCGCGCAAGCTGGAACGGAACATCCACGATGGCGCGCAGCAGCAGCTCGTCGCGATGCAGGTGAAGCTGCGCCTCGCGGACGGCATGGTCGAACGTGACCCACAGAAGACGCACGAGCTGCTCGCCGAGCTCCAGCAGGAGTCGAACGAAGCTCTCGAGGACCTGCGCGACCTCGCTCGCGGCATCTACCCGCCCCTCCTCGCCGACAAGGGACTGACGGCCGCGCTGGAGGCTCAGGCTCGCAAGGCGAGCGTCCCCGTCACGGTGGACCCGGACGGGATCGGGCGTTTCCAGCCCGAGATCGAGGCAGCCGTGTACTTCTCGTGCCTCGAGGCGTTGCAGAACGTCGCGAAGTACGCCGAGGCGAACGCGGCCGCGATCCGGCTCTCGAACGGCTCGGGCGAGCTGCGCTTCGAGGTCAGTGACGACGGACGTGGGTTCGACCCGTCCGCGACGAGCTACGGGACCGGTCTGCAAGGGATCGCGGACCGGCTCGCCGCCCTCGGCGGCGAGCTGGTGGTGACCTCGGCGCCCGGCGACGGCACGGCCGTCGCCGGGCGCCTCCCGCTGGACCGAGGGGCGGTCGGATGAGAGCGCGGCTGGCGTGGGGGCTGTGGGCGCTCGGGATCTCGGGCATCGTCGTCGCCGCGGCGTTCGGGATCGCAGACGGCAAGGGGGGGCAGTGGAATGGATTCACGCAAGTCGTCGCCTTCTTCGCGGTCGGGACGATCGGGCTGGTGGTCGCACGGCATCAACCGGAGAACCCGCTCGGCTGGATCTACCTCGCCGTGTGGGCGGGGGCGGGAATCATCTTCGGGGCGCTGAGCGAGTTCGCGCGGTGGGCGGCCATCACCGATGCGGCGACGCCGGGCGCCACGCTTGCGGCGTGGATGGGGAACTGGATCTGGGTCCCGATCTTCGTGCTACTCGTCACCTTCCCGTTCCTCCTCTTCCCCGATGGGCACCTGCCGTCCCCGCGATGGCGTTCGTTCGCCTGGGCAACCGTCGTGCTCACGGTGCTTTGGTCGATGAGCTTCGCTTTGGAGGGACATGACTACACCGACGCGCTCGGCCGGCCGAGTCCCAACCCCTACGCGATCCGGGGCCTCGTTCCGTTCTTCGACGGAGCGAGGCTGGTCCTCGGACTGCTGTTCATCGTGGTCATGGGTGTAGCCGTGGCATCGCTCGTGGTCCGCTTCCGACGAGGCAACCCGGAAGAACGTGAGCAGATCAAGTGGCTGATGTTCGCCGGAGCCGCGACCGTGATCTGGTTCGGGCTGCCGCTTGACCATGGGAACGGCGGGTGGACCGACTTCGTCCAGGGATTCGTTCTGGCGCTGATACCGTTGTCGATCGGCGTTGCCATCTTGAAATACCGGCTCTACGACATCGACGTCGTGATCCGCAAGACGGTCGTGCTCGGCGTGCTGGCCGTGTTCATCACCCTGGTCTACGTCGCGATCGTCGTCGGGGTTGGCACGGCGGTCGGCTCGAGCGGGAACCCGGTTCTCTCCGGGATCGCGGCGGCGATCGTGGCGCTGGCGTTCCAGCCCGTTCGACGCTGGGGGCAACGCTTGGCCAACCGCCTCGTCTACGGGAAGCGGGCGACGCCCTACGAGGTGCTCTCGGAGTTCTCGAGCCGACTTGGTGAGGCCTACGATCCGGAAGACGTCCTTCCACGCATGGCGCGCATCCTCGCCGACGGCACGGGCTCGAAACGTGCGGACGTGTGGCTGCATGTGGGCGAGACGCTTCGGGTTGCGGCCAGTTGGCCCGACACCGATGAACCCACGGACGCGATCCCTGCCGAGCCCCTGCCTCCCGGCTTCGTTCCCGTGCGACATCGCGATGAGCTCCTCGGCGCCCTGAGCATCGAGAAGATGCCGGGAGAGTCACTCACCGCGAACGAGTCGAAGCTGGTCGACCACCTCGCCGCGCAAGCCGGCCTGGTCCTGCGCAACGTCGCCCTGACCGAACAGCTCCGGATGCGGTTGGAAGAACTCCATGCGTCGCGGCAACGGTTGGTCGGTGCACAGGACGAAGAACGTCGCAAGCTGGAACGCAACATCCACGACGGCGCCCAGCAGCAGCTCGTCGCGCTCACCGTGAAGCAACGGCTGGCCGCCTCGCTCATCGGGAAGGACGACGAACGAGCGAGCGCGATGCTCGCCGAGCTCCAGCTCGAGACGAACGCTGCGCTCGACGACCTCCGAGATCTGGCGCGCGGGATCTACCCGCCCCTCCTCGCCGACCGGGGCCTCGCCGCCGCGCTCGAGGCGCAGGCACGGAAGGCCGCACTGCCGGTCACGGTGGACGCCGGGGGGATCGGCAGGTTCCCGCAGGACATCGAGGCGACGGTCTACTTCTGCACGCTCGAGGCGCTGAACAACGTCGCGAAGTACGCCGGCGCGAGCCGTGCGACCGTCCGGCTCGCGAACGGGAACGGCGAGCTCCGCTTCGAGGTCACCGACGACGGACGCGGCTTCGACTCGACCTCGACCGGCTACGGCACCGGCCTGCAGGGGATGGCGGACCGACTCGCCGCCGTCGGAGGCGAGCTGATCGTGCGGTCGGCGCCAGGCGCCGGCACGACGATCGTCGGGACGGTGTCCGCATGAACGCTGTCGCGACGCGCAGAGACGTGCAACGGGATCGATGGGTCCCCCGATTGGCCCGACTCGCGATCGTGGTCGTTGTCGTGGTCGGCACGGGCGGCCTTGTGCTCGCCGCGGTGCAACGCGAAACGGGAAACATCCTCAGCGCGCTCGCCGCGTGCGCGATCCTGGTCGTCTTCTCGTGGTTGGGGATCCTCATCGCGGGGCGCAAGCACAACCCTGTGGGACTGATCTTCTCTGCGTTCGCCGTCGTGGCGGTCATCCAGATCACTGCCGACAACTACGTCCTGCGTGGGAACGTGACGGTGCCCGGTTCCCTGCCGCTCGTGGTCTATGCGGAATGGGTCGATCGCTGGATCGGCACGGCGGCGCTCGCGCTCCTGCCGCTGCTCTTCCTCCTGTTCCCGACCGGCCGCATCCCGTCGGCTCGGTGGCGGTGGGTGTTCCGCGGATGGGCGGCGTCCGCGATCCTGTTCGTCGCGGGGTTCATGTTGACACCAGGTGCCCTCGATGTGAGCAACACGGACCACGCGACGAATCCCTTCGGGGTCGGCTTCGGGTCGTTCCTCGGTTTCGTGGGAGGCGTGGGCCTGCTCGCGACGACGATCGCATCGATCGCATCGCTGTTCGTCCGATGGCGACACGCGGTTGGGGACGAACGCCAACAGTTGCGGCTGCTCGTGTTCGTTGCCGCCATCGGATTCATCTTCTTCTGGCTGTCCGGTGTCCCGGGCCCCATCTCCGGCATCGGATGGGGCGGCTTCCTGGTGTGCGCCTTGGTCGGCATCCCGGCGGCGATCGCGGTCGCGGTCCTCAAGTACCGCCTGTACGACGTCGACCTCGTGATCCGCAAGACGGTGGTGTTCGGCGTGCTGGCCGTGTTCATCACCGTGGTCTACGTCGCGGTCGTGGTGGGTCTCGGATCGCTGTTCAGCGACACGCTGTTCCTGCGGATCGCGGCGACGGCGCTGGTCGCAGTCGCGTTCCAGCCGGTGCGCGACCGCGCGAACCGGTTCGCGAACCGTCTGGTCTACGGCGACCGGGCGACGCCGTACGAGGTGCTCGCTCGCTTCGGCGAGCGCGTCGGCGAGACCTACGCGAGCGACGACGTCCTGCCACGGGTGGCGCGTGTGATCGCCGAGGGAACCGCCGCGGCCCGATCGGACGTCTGGCTCCGACTGGGTGACCGGCTCACGCTCGCAGCCTCCTGGCCGGTCAGCGAGCCGCAGTCGTCGGTCGCGATCGATGGCGACGAGCTCCCCGCGATCGATGCCGACCGGGTCGCCCCGGTGCGCCATCAGGGCGAGCTCCTCGGTGCGATCGCGGTGACCAAGCCCCCGAGCGAACCGCTCACCGCCGGGGAAGCAGAGCTCCTCGACCGTCTCGCCGAGCAGGCGGGGCTGGTGCTCGCGAACGCGCGGCTCACCGCCGACCTGGAGGCTCGGCTGATGCAGATCGCGCGGCAGGCCGCCGATCTCCGTTCCTCCCGGCAGCGGATCGTCGCCGCGCAGGACGAGGAACGGAGGCGGCTGGAACGCAACATCCACGATGGAGCGCAGCAACACCTGGTCGCGCTCGCGGTCAAGCTCCGGCTCGCGAAGGCGGCATTGCAGAAGGATCCGGACCACGGACGACGGATGCTCGAAGAGATCCGCGGTGAGGTCGACGCGGCCCTCGACACGCTGCGGTCGCTCGCCCTCGGGATCTACCCGCCGCTGCTGGAGGAACAGGGGATCGCGGCCGCGCTCGCCGCCCAGTACACGAGGAGCGAACTTCCTGTGCGGATGGAGACCGACGGGATCGGTCGGTATCCGATCGAGCTGGAGGCCGCCGTCTACTTCTGCACGCTGGAGGCTCTCCAGAACGCAACGAAGTACGCCCACGCCTCCGTGATCACGATCGGGTTCCGCGAACGGGACGGCGCCCTCGAGTTCTCGGTCGCCGACGACGGCGTGGGGTTCAGCACCGAGACGAACGGCAACGGGACGGGGATCCAGGGGATGCGCGACCGGATGGCGGTCTTCGGGGGCGACGCCGAGATCGAGTCGTCGCCGGGCCGCGGCACGATCGTCCGCGGACGGGTCCCGGTCTCGGAGCGGGTCCGATGAGGCGCATCGTTGCGCTCGCCGTCCCGATCGTGTCCGTCTCGCTGCTGCTGGCGTCCGGTGCGTTGAACGCCTGGGCGGACAGGTCGGTCACGGATCCGATCATCTGGCTCCCCCTTTCGTTCGCGTGCGCGACGGTCGGGTCGCTGCTGGTCCTGCGGCGGGCGGGCGGCGCGCTGGGTCCGTTGTTCGCGTTCGTCGGTCTCCAGATCCCGCTCGGCAGCTCGGTGCAGGCGTACGCGTACGCCGCGATCCAGCACGGTCTCCCTGGCGCCGCTTGGGCGGCCTGGTTCTTCCAGGCGTCGATCGGGCTCTCGCTCACGTTCTTCCTGATCATCCAGCTGTTCCCGACGGGCCGGCCTCTCTCGCCGCGGTGGCGCGTCCTCGTGCGGCTCACGATCGCCACCGCAGCGCTCTCCTTCGCGATCTCGGCCTTCGGGGTGGTGCCCGAGTTCCCAGTGAACTTCCCGGGCGTCGTGCACCCGCTCCAGCTGCTGTCGGCTGGCGCGGCGACGGCGCTCGACGGCTTCGCCGGGATGGCGAACGTGCTCGTGTTCATCGCGTGTGCGATTGAGATCGTGCTCCGCTATCGGCGCTCAAGTGGCGACGAGCGCGCACAGCTGAAATGGTTCGCTGCGGCGACGGTCGTGGCGGCCCTGGGGTTCGCCATCGGGATCGTGATGATCCCGAGCGGGCCTGCGGCGGTCTTCGCCTTATTGACGCCCCTGATCCCCGTCGCGGCGGGCGTGGCGATCCTGCGCTACCACCTCTATGACATCGACGTCGTGATCTCGAAGGCGGTGATCTTCGGGCTGCTCGGTGTGTTCATCGCGGTCATCTACGTCGCGATCGTGGTCGGTATCGGGACGCTCGCCGGAAACACGACCAGCACGGCGCTCTCGATCGCCGCAACCGTCCTGGTGGCAGTGTTGTTCGAGACCGTGCGGGTGCGTGCGCGCCGGCTGGCGAACCGACTGGTGTACGGCGAGCGCGCGACGCCGTACGAGGTGATCGCCGGCTTCTCCGAGCGGGTCGCCGACGCAGTTTCGACGGATCGGGTCTTGCCGGAGATGGCCGAGGCGGCTGGACGCGGGGTCGGAGCGGTCGAAGCGTCCGTGCGGGTCCGGTTGCCCGGCGGGCTCGAGCGGACCGAGCGCTGGTCGGGGCCGGAGGTCAACCCGGACCGCGTTGCCGAGCCGTGGACGGTCACGGTCGGGTATCAAGGGGAACCGGTCGGGGACCTGGCCGTGACGAAGCCGGCGAACGATCCCCTCACTCCGGCGGAGCAGGCCCTCCTCCGCGATCTGGCCGCGCAGGCCGGGTTGGCGCTGCACAACGTGCGGTTGACCGAAGAGCTCGAGATCCGGCTTCGGGAACTGGACGAGCAGGCCGCGGCGCTGCGCGTGTCGCGCGAGCGCCTCGTCACCGCGCGCGACGCGCAGCGCCGCGGCCTCCAGCGGGACATCCACGAGGGACCCGAGCGGCATCTCCTCGACATCCGCCAGCGACTCCAAGGGCCGCTCGACCCCGAAGAACTGGACGCCTTGAACGTGCACACGAACGAGACTCTCGATGGGCTCCGCGACCTGGCGCGCGGGATCTTCCCGCCCCTGCTCGCCGACCAGGGGGTCGTGGCCGCGCTCCGGGCGCACATCCGCAAGGTGGGCGCGAATGCAACCGTCGAAGCGGCGATCGGCTTCGCCGATCGCCGCTTCGACGCCGATACCGAGGCCGGCGTCTACTTCTGTTGCCTCCAGGCGATCCAGAACGTGATCCGCCATGCGAACAACGCGCCGTGCGTGGTCGCGCTGTCCAGCGATGACGACGCGATCGCGTTCGAGATCCGCGACGAGGGGCCCGGGTTCGACGTCGCAGCGACCCCTCGCGGGATGGGCCTGCAGATCGTGCAGGATCGGATCGACGCGCTCGATGGAACCCTCGAGGTCACGAGCGACCCGGGGCGGGGGACGCGGATCGCCGTGCGAATGCCCTCCCACGAGCTGGAGGAGGCCCGATGAGCAACGCGGACCGCGAACGCGTGGTCGCTAGGCGGGTCGCGATCGGTCTGGTCACCGTCTTCGTCGCGCTGTGGATCGTCCGCCTGTTCCTGGGCTTCGCCACCGGCAGCCTGACCGACCAGCCGGGGTGGGTCCTCGACCTGGTGTACGGCGTGGGGACGATCGCCTTCTCCGCGTTGATCCTGCTGGTCGGGTGGGCGATCGTGACCCGACAGCCGAGGAACACGATCGGATGGCTCCTGATGGTGATCCCGATCCTCGGGATCTTCGGCTTCGTCGTCGGGGACTACGCGACGCAGGCGCTCGTCACCCACCCAGGCTCGCTCCCGTTCGGTCGGGCCGCCGCCTGGTTCGACCGTTGGCTGATCGTCCCCGTCCTCGCGATCTTCATCCCACTGTTCCTGTTGTTCCCCGACGGGAAGCTCCCGTCGCGTCGGTGGCGACCCGTCCTGTGGTTCACGATCGCCGCCACCACGGTCACCGTGATCGGGTTCGCGGTGACCCCGGGTGATCTGACCGGCGCGTTCTCCGACCTCACGAAGGTGACCGTGACGAACCCACTCGGCGTCGACGCTACCGCCGGTTGGATCGACGCCGCCACGCAGGTCGCGGGGATCGGCATCTTCATCAGCGCGCTCCTCGCGGGTGTCGCGATCGTCGTGCGGTTCCGGGGCGCTTCGGGCGAGGTTCGCCAACAGATCAAGTGGCTCGCGTTCGTCGCGGTCGCCTTCTTGGTCGAGGTCGTGGTCGGCGTCGTCCTGTCGATGATCCTGGGCGATCGCTCGAGCGCCTCCAATGCCGTTGGCGACATCCTGTTCACGGTGTTGTTCCTCACGCTCCTCGGCGGGATCCCGATCGCATGCGGCGTGGCGATCCTCAAGTACCACCTCTACGACCTCGACGTCGTGATCCGCAAGGCCGTGGTCTTCGGATTGCTGGTCCTCTTCATCACGGCCGTCTACGCCGCGATCGTCGGCCTCCTCACGACCCAGGTGAGCTCGACGATCGGATCGTTCGCGGCCGCAGCGACCTTGGCGGTTCTCTTCGCGCCGGCGCGCGACCGGGCCCGCAAGCTCGCCGACCGCCTGGTCTACGGCAAGCGAGCGACCCCGTACGAGGTGCTCGCGGACTTCTCCGGCCGGGTCGGTGAGGCGTACGCGGCCGAGGATGTGTTGGAACGGATGGCCGGAGTGCTGGCCAATGGGACCGGAGCCGAGGTCGCGACGGTGTGGTTGAAGGTCGCGAACGACGTCCGGCCTGCGGCGACGTTCCCGGAAGGAGCCAGGCCGGCCCAGGAGACGACCGTCCCGGTCGTGCATCAGGGTGAGGAGCTGGGTGCGCTGTCGGTCGGGATGCCCGCGTCCGATCCCATCGATCCCACCAAACGCAAGCTCGTCGAGGACCTGGCTGCGCAGGCGGGGTTGGTGCTCAGGAACGTCAGGCTGATCGAGGAGCTCCGCGCGTCGCGACAGCGCCTCGTGGCCGCCCAGGACGACGAACGACGCAAGATCGAGCGGAACCTGCACGACGGAGCGCAGCAACAGCTCGTGGCCCTCTCGGTGCAGCTCAAGCTTGCAGAGCAGCTCGCGGGGAAGGACGTCGAGAAGGAGCGGGAACTCCTCGCGAGGCTCGGCTCCCAGGCGAACGCCGCCCTCGAGGACCTCCGCAGCCTCGCGCGCGGGATCTATCCGCCCCTGCTCGCGGACAAGGGGCTGGCCGCGGCGCTCGAGAGCCAGGCGCGGAAGGCCGCGGTGCCAACGACGGTCGAAGCCGACGGCATCGGGCGATACGGACAGGACGTCGAATCGACGATCTACTTCTGCACCCTCGAAGCGCTCAACAACGTCGCGAAGTACGCGGAGGCGACTCGAGCGGTCGTGCGGTTGTCGCAGCGCGACGGACACATCGAGTTCGAGGTCACGGATGACGGCGGCGGCTTCGATGCGGAAACGGCGAGCTACGGAACGGGCCTGCGAGGGATGGCCGACCGGCTGGACGCCATCGGAGGGGCGCTGCGGGTCGAGAGCCGCCTGGGCATCGGCTCGACCGTGACCGGTCGGGTCCCGGTCGGTGAGGATCGATGACGCCGCGGACGGCGAAGCTCGTCTCTCGGGCCGTGATCGGGCTCGGGCTCGTGATGATCGCGATCGCGGTCTCCGTGAGCCGCACCACGGCGTCGCGTGCGGACCCCCATGAGATCGTCGTCATACCGCAGGCACTCACCGGCCGGGTCGCCGATGCCGCGACGGCTCTCCGGAACGATCCCTCGGCCCTCACCGACCCGGCCCTCGCCGACGCGCCGGCCGTGATGGCGCACGAGGAGGATCGCGTTGCCCATGGCCAGAAGCTGATCACAACCGCAAACTCACCGGGAGCGATCGTCGTCCTCGTGGTGAGTCTCCTCTGGATGGGAACCGGAAGCGTGATCGTGTCCCGTCAGCCTCGGAACCTGGCGGGGTGGGTGTTCCTCGGTCTGGGCTTCCTCATCGTCGTGGAGGGACTCAGCCAGATCCTGGTGTTCGCCGCGTTGCGGGCGCACGCAGGGATCCCGCTCGTGTCGTTCTGGGCCGTGGCGGGGGAGTACGCCGTGTATCCCTTCGTGCTGTTGCCCCTGCTCTGGCTGCTCTTCCCCGACGGCCGACCGCCCTCGCAGCGCTGGCGGTGGGCAGTGCAGGGGTTCCTGGTCGCAGTCGGGATCGCGCTGTTGGCGTACGTAGTCACCCCAGGTCCCCTGAACAATTTCGTGGATTTTGGGGTCTTGTACATGAACCCGCTTGGGGTGCAGGCCCTGTCGGGGATCGCGCCCGGGGTCACCGGTATCGGTGGAGCGGTTGCGTTGATCTTGGCGATCGGGACCATCTTCGGGGTGCGGGGGCGCTTCAAGCGAGCGACGGGCGACGAACGGCAGCAACTCCGCTGGCTCGTGTTCGTGACGACCGTGGCCGGCATCCTGTTCGCGGTCATCTTCACGAGCGGGGTGATCGCCGACACGTTCTTCCATCAGAACTCACTCACGCTCGGCGGCGTCAACGTGTTCAACGTTCTTTTCGGCCTGCTGGTGGCGATGGTCGTGATCGGGATCCCCGGCGCTTACCTCATCGCGATCTACCGGTATCACCTCTGGGACCTCGACGTCGTGATCAAGAAGGCTCTGGTCTTCGGCCTCGTCGCCGGCGGATTGACCATCATCTCGCTCGGAGTCCTGCTCCTCATCCCGGTCGTGGTGGTCGGATCGGGTCTCACCGCGTGGGAGCGAGGGCTCTTCATCGTGGGGGTGGCGATCGGCACGCTCTTCGGTCCTCTGGGTCGCCTGGCCCGGCGACTCGCCGACCGCGTGGTCTATCACACGCGCGCGACGCCGTACGAGGTCCTCACCGAGTTCGGTGGTCGTGTCGGCGAAACGTACGCCACCGACGACGTCCTGCCCCGGATGGCTCAGGTCATGGCACGCGGCACCGGAGCGTCGTCGGCTCGGGTCGTGCTTTCGATCGGCAGCGACCGGCGCCAAGCGGCATCGTTCGGGGACGTGGCGGACTCCAGCGACCTCGTCGTTGCGGTCGTCCATCAGGGCGAGGAGCTGGGTGCGCTCGAGGTGACGATGCCGGCGAACGACCCGATCGACCCGGCTCGCGAGAAGCTCGTTCATGATCTGGCTGCCCAAGCGGGCCCGGTGCTCCGGAACGTCGCGCTGATCGAGGACCTTCGCGCGTCTCGGCAACGACTGGTGGCCGCGCAAGACAACGAACGACGCAAGATCGAGCGGAACCTGCACGACGGCGCGCAGCAACAGCTGGTCGCGCTCGCGGTCCAGCTGCGGCTCCTGGAGCAGAACGCGGGGAGAGATCCAGAGCGGGACCGCCAGCTCGCGGCGAAGCTCGGCTCCCAGGCGAACGCCGCCCTCGAGGAACTGCGCGACCTCGCGCGTGGGATCTACCCGCCGCTGCTGGCGGACAAGGGCCTCGGCGCGGCGCTCGAGGCCCAGTCACGCAAGGCGGCCGTCCCCACGACGGTCGAGGCCGACGGCGTCGGTCGGTACCATCAGGAGATCGAATCGGCCGTCTACTTCTGCGTGCTCGAAGCGTTGAACAACATCGCGAAGTACGCGCGGGCCACGCGCGCCACCATCACGCTGGCGCAGGCCGACGGTCACCTCACGTTCGAAGTGGACGACGACGGAGCGGGGTTCGAGGTGGCCCGAGCACGCGGCGGGACCGGCCTCCAAGGGATGGCCGACCGGATGGCTGCGATCGGGGGCTCGCTCACGATCCGGAGCGTTCCCGGGGAGGGCTCGACCGTCGGCGGACGCGTGCCGGTCGCGTAAGGGTTCGGCCGATCAGGACCCGGAGGCTTCGACCCAGGCCGCCTCCAGGCGGTCCGGGCCGAAAACCGCCTTGGGGATGTACGACGCTGCGCCACATTCCGCGGCGCGCGGCGCGTACTCCTCTTCTTCGTATGTCGAGAGCAACAACACGACCGGGGGACCATCGGCCCCGAGGATCTGACGGGTCGCCTCGAGCCCGTCGATCCCGGGAAGGTTCACGTCCATCAACACGAGGTCGGGTGCCAGGTCGGCCGCCATCGCAACGCCGTCCTCCCCTGTTTCGGCCTCGCCGACGACCTCGAAGCCATCCGTGACGTCGACGACCATGCGCGCCGCGAGGCGGAAGGGCTCCTGGTCATCGACGATCAACACGCGAACGGACATCTGGGTCTCCAGAACCACCATCTGGGCCTCCACGTCAAGCGTCGCAGAGGACCTGGCGGCTGACAGTGGTGCCAGCACCACTTCGCGGGCGCGCCTCCACGCACGGAGATATTCAGGATCGGTGCTGTTCGTCCGCCTCGCGGCGCTCCTTCGAGCCCGGCTTCTTGATCGCGGCGGTTCGCGCGAGCTTCGCGCGCAGATCGTTCGCTGCATCGCTGGGACCGTGGTCGGCGACGGGTTCCACCAGCCGGTCGAGCAGATCCGAGGCCGATTCCGGGCCGGCCGACGCCCGCGCGGGCTGCAGCTCCGGGACCACCACGACCTCGGGCGCGTTGACATCGGATGGTTCGGCCTTCGCGACGGGAACGGGCTCGGGCTCCGGCTTGGTGATCGGCGCCGGCTTGGTGATCGGCTCCGGCGCAGGGACGGGTTCCGGCGGCGGAACGATCGGGGCCGGCTCGGGCTGTGGCGTTTCCACGGCTGGCTCCCGCTGCGGCATTCCGATAACCGGCTCTGGCTGGGGCGCCGCGACGGGCTCGGGCGTGGGCTTCTCGATGAAAGGCTCGGGCTGGGGGGTTTCGACGACGGGCTCGGGCGCGGATGGCTTCGGAGCTGGAACCGCAACCGGCCTCGGCTTCGACGTACGTCTCGGTGGTCGCTGCTTCTTCTTCGCGACGACCAACGAACGGCCGCGTGGCGCTGGAGCCGGGTTGGCCCGCGCGACGGCCACGGCCTCAGCCTCCGGCTGTGCAACGACGGGCTCTGGTTCGGGAACCTCCACAACTTCGGGTACGACGGGCAGCGGCTGAGGCACCGGCATCACACTCCGACGCCCCGGTTGCGCGAGCGCCGCCAGGGCCTGCTGCAGCCGACCCTCGGCACGAAGGCGCGCGGCCTCGCTGACATCCAGTTTGTGTTGGAGCGAGGCGAGGCGCTCCTTGATCCGATCGCCCGCTTGTTCGATCTCGACCGCGCGGTCGACGTCGATCAACGCGAGGTCGTCCGGCACCGACCCAGCGAAGAACGGCACCCCGGTCCCGATCTTCGCCGCGGGCTCTCGCATCGAGAGCAACGAGAGGGTGAGGACCAACATCAGCCCGAGCCCGATGGCGATCTGGTAGCCGAGCCATGAGGCGCGAACATCAGACGTCAGCGTTCCATCGCGGTACTCGAACTGCGCGATGAGCGGCTGGCCGCTGCCGATCGCCGTGTACGAGTAGAAGGTGGCAGGCCCCGGCTCGTTCGTCGGCGTCCGGTGCGTGACCACCCACGTCGGCGCCCCTCCAGCCGCGATCGCCGCGTTGATGTCCGTCTCGTTCAGCGAGGCGGAATCGAACTGCTCGTGGATGGAGGACCACAACAGGAAGTGTTGCGGGGACCAGATCCGGACCGCTCTGATCCGGGCGTCGTTCACGAGGATCTCGTCGCGGACCTCCTCGGTCAGGGAATCGCTCAGCGATCCCGTGATCGGCAACGACGCGGGAGCGGACACCACGTTCGGCTCGATCACCCGTCGGCTGAGGTCGGCGTCGGCGGCCGCGGTGTCGCGGTGCCGTGCGGCGACGGCTCGGTGCTCCGCGGGGAAGGTCAACACGAACAGAACGAGGAGCACCATGGCGAACGGCCACCACACCTTGGCGCTCACGTCATCCAGCGTGAAGCGATCGATGAAGCGCATCCCCCTGGCGTCCCTCCTCAGCCGCCGACGGTTGAGGGTACCTTCCCAGGTCAGGTGGGTCGACGGCCGGAAGTCGGTCGGGCTGGCGAAAGACCTACGAGCCTTCCTCCAGCGAGAGCTGGAGGAAGGCTCGTTCCACGACGAGCCGCGGGTTGAGGTTCAGATCGTCGGCAAGGGCAGCCCGCGCCTCCTCCATGGCCGCGAGTCCCGCCACGGCCTTCGTCACCGAACCCTCCTTGAGTGCCTCGCGATCCGGATTCAGCAGGGCGCTGGCCGACACCCCCGCCCCGGCCGCGACGGCGTCGCGGAGCAGGGCAGTCGCCGCCATCAGGACGCGATCCAGGTGATCGCGTTCGGCCCGGCGCTCCCGGCGATGGAACCGGGTCTCGATCCTCCGGATCGAGCCCCGGTACGCCTCCTCGGGCCGTCCCTTCTCGTCCAGGAACGGCGCGAGCTCGGCATCGAGCTCGCGCCCCAGTCCCTTCTTGTGGTCGGCCGCCGCCGCGATCACCGCGTCGGCGGCCTCGAGCGCACCCGCCGCGCCCGTGGATCCGAGCTCGAGGGCGTGCGCGGCCACGTCGCGGAACGCGAGCCCGTCGTAATCCACCGCCATCCGCCTGGCGCGGCCGAGGTTCCCACCGGCCAGCCGCGCGGCGAGCCGTGCGCGGGTCGCCGTGACGCCTTCGGCCTCGAGCTGCTCGACCACGAAGGGCTCGCTGAGCGCCGTGAAGGTGACGATGTGGCACCGGCTCCAGACGGTCTCAGGCAGCTCGTGCGCCCGCGCCGAGAGCAACAGGAAGACGGCATCGGCGGGCGGCTCCTCGAGGACCTTCAGCAACGTGTCGGCGGCCGACGGCGAGAGCCGGTCGGCCTCGCGGATCAGGAAGACCTTCCGGCCGGGCTCCGGCGGGGTCAGGTAGGCGGGGTGCCACACCTCGTCGCGCACGGTATCCACGTGGATGTCCCGGCCCTCCGGTTCGACCACGAACTCGTTCGGATGCTGATCGCGGAGCGCGAGCCGGCAGTCGCGGCACTCCCCGCACCCACCGATCGCACACAGGAGGGAAGCTGCGAAGGCCCGGGCGGCGAGCGACTTCCCCGAGCCTTCGGGTCCGGCGAAGACGTAGGCGTGGTGCGGGCGTTCGGCCGCGCCCCGGAGGAACGTCATGGCTGCATCCTGCCCGGGCACCTTCTCGAGGACCGTCTGCACGTCACCAAGAGTAGCGACGGCCGAGGACGTGGGGATCATCGGGGGATTCAGCCCGCCGGGTGGTGGTCATCCCGCTCGTGGACCGCGCGCTCGAGCGCCTCGCGGACCGAATCGAACACCGTGGCCGCATCGTGGTTGGCGTCCACCACCACGAACCGCTCCGGGTGTTCCTCCGCGATCTTGAGGTACGCGTCCGCGACCTTCGCGAGGAACTGCTGTCCCTCCTGCTCCATCCGATCGCGCGGCTCCTCCTCCGATCTGGCAAGCCCGAGTTCAGGCTCCAGATGCAGGAGGATCACCATGTCGGGGAACAACCCTTGCGTCGCCCAGACGTTGAGGGACAAGACGTCGGGCTCGCCCAGCCCGCGCGCCCATCCTTGATAGGCGAGCGACGAGTCCACGTATCGGTCGCAGATGACCACCTTGCCCTCCGCCAGCGCCGGCCGGATCACGCTGGCCACGGTCTGCGCGCGCGAGGCGGCGAACAGCAGGGCCTCGGCTCGGGCATCGAGCTTGCCGGTCCCCGGATCGAGGAGGAGCTCACGGATCTGCTCGCCCGCCGCCGTGCCTCCGGGCTCGCGCGTGACGAGGACGTCGAGACCGAGCGACCGGAGGTGCTCTTCGGCCATCGCGATCTGCGTGCCCTTGCCGGCGCCCTCGACGCCTTCGAAGGCGATGAACAGGCCGGTGGCGGGAGGTCGTTTGAGTTTGGGCACGAGGGTGAGCGGGACGGGACGGGACAGACGGTACCGCTTGAGCAGGCGACGGGTGTTGATGCCCGCACCGACGACCATCAAACCGGCCGCGCAGAGCGCGAGCCGCGATCCGGACAGATCGATCCGGTTCCCACCGATGTAGAACTGCCCCGAGCTCACCCACTCGACGAACGAGTCGAAGGCTTGGGCGAGCGCAGGGAACGCGGCGAGCGATAAGAACAGGAACATCCGCGACAGCGTGGTGAGCGATCCGAACGTCCGGCCGCGGAACTCGTCCGCGACGTTCTCTTGCAGCAGGGTGTAGCCGCTCACCCACGCCAACCCGCAGAACGCGCCGAGCCAGACCGTGAACACGATCGCCCAGGACAGGTTCGGCATCGTCGCCAGGACGAAAAGCGATGCGGCCGCCGCGATCAGCGACCAGACGAAGACGATCTCTCGCTCCACCACCTTCGCGGCCTGTCCGGCGGACGCCATCCCCAGCCCCATCCCCACCCCGAACGCCGACACGACGAGCCCCCACCCCGAGGGCCCCGCCCGGAGCGTCTGCTGCACGAACACCGGGCCGAGCGCGAGCACTGCGCCGACGGCGCCGAACGCGACCACGATGCCGCCCGTCATCGCCGCCGCGATCGATTCCTCGCGAAGGAAGTTGATGCCGTCGAGCGTGTCCCTCCAGACGCGCGACAGGTCGAGCCGCTCGGTCGCGTGGCTCGGCTGAGTACGGATCGAGATGCCGGCCACCATCAGCGCCGAGAACAGGAAGGTCACGGCGTCGAGCACTAACGCGAGCGACTCGGGCTGGGACGCCAGCGCCGGGATCCTGCCCCCCATCCAGATCGACACGGCAGTGACCGCCGTGAATGCGGCGCCGCCGATCGGCAGCGTCGCGTAGGAGCTCAGCAGGACGAGCGAGTTCGCGTTCGCGAGTTGGCGCCGCGGGACGAGGTTGGGCAGCGATGCGTCTCGCGCCGGCCCCCAGAGCAGGGACAGGCACTCGATCGTGAAGGAGAGCAGGTAGATCGCCCAGAGCTCACGGAAGAAGACCATCGAGACGTACAGCGCGCCCCGCGCGAGGTCGGCGACGATCATCAGCCGCTTGCGGTCGAGCCGGTCGACCAGGGTCCCCGCGATCGGGCCGAAGAGGAACGCCGGCAGCGTCCGAGCGATCATCACGCCGGAGACGGCGAGCGATGCGGTCCCCCCGCCAAGGCTCGCGACGATCGACGTCACGGCGACGAACCCGACCCAGTCGCCGAACGAGGAGACCGACATCGCCGCGAGCAGCCGGGCGAACGGCCGGTGCGTCAGCAGATCCTTGAACGTCGCCGACCGTGCGCCGCGGAGGACCTCGACCTCCTCGGCGATGGTCGACACGGGCGGCCGGGCCTCCTAGGCCTTCTCCGCCGCCGAGGGTTCCGCCGGGGCCTTCTTCTTCGCGGTCGTCTTCTTCGCCGCGGTCTTCTTGCGCGCCGTGGTCTTCTTCTTGGCTGCCGGCTTCTTGCGCGCCGCAGCCTTCCGCGCACGCGCCTCGGCCTTGGCGCGTCGCACCTCTGCCTCCGCCTCCACGTCCCCGGACTTGGTGACGTTGAAGTCCAGATCCAGCTCGGCGCCGCAGTTCCAGCAGCGGAGCGACTTGGGCCTGCGGAGCAGCAACGAACCGCACTCCGGGCACGGGCGATCCTTCTCCGGCGGATTGTTCACCGCGAGGTCGCACTCGGGGTAACGGTCGCACCCGTAGAACGTCCCGAACCGGGTGTGCTTCTCGACCAGCTCCCCCCGGTGGCACTGCGGGCAGGTCACCCCGGTGGAGGTCGGAGGGTCCTTCTTGATGTACCGGCACTCCGGATACCCGCTGCATCCCACGAACGGCCCGTATCGACCGACGCGGCGCTGGAGCTGCCGGCCGCAATCGGGACAGGTCTCGTCGAGGAGCTCCGGCTCGGGGCGCTCGGTTCCGTCCATGTTGCGGATGTAGCGGCACTCCGGGTAATTGGGGCACCCGATGAACTTGCCGTAGCGGCCCAGCTTGACCTGCAGCTTGCCCGGCTCCCTCCCCTCCTGGGGACACAGCGGGCACAGCTCGTCGAGCTCCTCCGAGTACCGCTCGAAGGAGTCCTCGGCCTTCTCGAGGGCGCGCTCGAACGGGCCGTTGAACTCCTCGAGCATCTGCACCTTCCGGAGCTGGCCCTCGGCGATGTCGTCGAGCTCCTTCTCCATGTACGCGGTGAAGTCGGGGTTGACGATGTCCGGGAAATGCTCGACCAGCTTGTCGGTCACCACGTAGCCGACGTCCTCGGCTCGGAACCGTCGATCCTCCAGTCGGACGTATCCGCGGTCCTGGATGGTCGAGATGATGGACGCGTAGGTCGAGGGACGCCCGATCCCGAGCTCCTCGAGCTTCTTGACGAGCGAGGCTTCGGTGTATCGCGGCGGTGGCTGCGTGAAGTGCTGCTCCGGCAGGACCTCGAGCATGCGGAGGAGCTGCTCCGCCGTGAGCACCGGCAGCGCGGCTTCGGCGTCCTCGTCCGGCTCGTCGTCGCGCCCCTCCCTGTAGAGCTTCAGGAATCCGTCGAACGTGAGGGTCTGCCCGGTGGCCCGGAGCCCGTAGCGGGTCTGCGCGCCGCCGTGACCGTTGGCGGGCGCGAGCGCCTCGATATCGATCCCCACCTGGTCGAACCGTGCGTCGGCCATCTGCGTCGCGACCGTGCGCTGCCAGATCAAGGTGTAGAGCCTGAGCTGGTCGCGATCGAGCGCCGCCGCGACCCGCTGCGGCGTACGGAACACGCTGGTGGGTCGGACCGCCTCGTGGGCTTCCTGCGCGTTGCGCGACCGGGTCTTGTACCGGCGCGCCTCGGCCAGGGAGTAGTCCTTGCCGTAGTCCTGCTTGACGAGCTCCGCGATCTCGCGGAGCGCCGAGTCGGCGATCGTCACGGAGTCGGTCCGCATGTAGGTGATCAGGCCGGTCGTCCCCTCGCCGGGCAGGTCGATCCCTTCGTAGAGCCGCTGGGCGAGCGTCATGGTCTTGCGGGCGCTGAACCCGAGTTTGCGAGCGGCTTCCTGCTGCAGGGTCGAGGTCGTGAACGGCGGCGCCGGCGAGCGCTTGCGCTCCTTCTTCTCCACCCCGATGACGCGGTAGGAGGCCCCGCGGAGCCGCTCGGCGTGCTGCGCCGCGTCTCCCTCGGTCCCGAGGAGCAGTCCCTTCTTATCGGGACCGGCGGCGAGCTTGCCCTCGGGGACCTCGGTGAGCCGTGCGAGGAACGGCTGCTCGACGTCCTCGGGGGTGAGGCGCACGTCGATGCTCCAGTACTCGACCGGAACGAACGCGTCGATCTCGCGCTCGCGCTCCACGATGAGCCGAACGGCAACCGACTGGACGCGTCCGGCGGACAACCCTGGCTGGACCCGCTTCCACAGCAGCGGCGAGATCTTGTAGCCGACCAGCCGGTCGAGGATCCGCCGGGCCTCCTGGGCGTCGAAGAGCTCCATGTCGATCGTCCGCGGGTGCGCGAAGGCCTCGAGGATGGCGTCACGGGTGATCTCGGTGAAGGTCACCCGCTTGGCGCCCGCGGGCTCCACGCCCAGGAGGGTCGCGACGTGGAAGGCGATCGCCTCCCCCTCACGGTCGTAGTCGGTCGCGAGGACCAGGTCCTCGTTCTGCTTCAGAGCCTTCTTCAGGTCGGCAACGTGCCGCTTCGAGTCCTCCGGAACCTCGTACTGCACGGCGAAATCCTGATCAGGGTCGACCCCGAGCTTGGAGCGAGGCAGGTCCCGGATGTGCCCATACGACGCCCGGACGGCATAGCCGTCACCCAGGTACTTCTCGATCGTCTTCGCCTTGGCGGGCGATTCGACGACGACGAGCGTTTTGGTCATCTCGGTTGCTTCCTCCGGTGCCGGACGGTACCACCGGCCGCCGCTGCGGCTGGCAAGGCCGTCACGAGACCGCCACAACGCGCTGCTACGCTCGGCGTATTCCCCGTACCCCTTGAGGCCACCCCGGAGGACACGTGCTCGCCCTACTCACCGACACGATCATCCGGCTGGTCAGCGAGCACGGATACCTGGCCATCTTCGTCCTGATGTTGCTGGATTCGGCGTGCGTGCCGTTCCCGAGCGAGGTGACGCTGCTCTTCGGTGGCGCCCTCACGAGCACCGCGGTCGTCGGTGCGGGGCAGGAGTTGTCGCTGGTTGGGGTCGTGTTCTGGGCGATGGCGGGCACGTTGATCGGATCGTGGCTCGCCTACGGGGTGGGCTACGCGGGCGGGCGGCCCGCGATCGACCGGTTCGGCCGCTATCTGTTGATCCGGCCGCACGAGATCGACCGGGCCCACGATTGGTTCGAGCGCCACGGTGAGGCCGCGGCCGCGTACGGGAGGCTCATCCCCCTGGTCCGGTCCTTCGTCAGCCTGCCGGCGGGTGTCGCGGCGATGCGGTTCTGGCGATTCACGCTGTATACGCTGCTGGGCTCGGTCATCTGGTGCGTGGGTCTGGCATCGATCGGGCATGTGTTCGGCGATCGCTGGCGCGAGATCGAACGGGTGATCCAGCCGTTCGCGTGGATCATCGCCGCCGGTGTCATCGTGGCACTCCTCGTGTTCGTGTCGCGTCGCTGGGGGCAGGTCCGTCGCGAGTACGCGGCGCTCGACGCCCGCGAAGATGGGTCGACGGGCACGTAGCGCCCGTCAGAGGTTGGCGACCATCGTCCAGTTCCCGCCGGCCTCCTCGACCTTCTCGAACCCGGCCTTCTGATACATCATCCGTGACCGGTTGTGGACGGCGACCGAGAGCGACAACGCCTGGAACCCTTCTTCGCGGGCCTGCACCATGCACGACCGCAACAGGGCTTCACCGATCCCCTTGCGCCGATGCAACGGAACGACTGCGATCGACAGCTCGGGCATCTTGCCGTCCACGAAGCCGTACCCGGGCTCCTCGGCGGTGAACAGCCTGTACCAGGCCGCCCCGACCGGGACGCCATCCACCTCGGCCACGACGCCGCCGTCACCCTCCCGGCCCCATCCCTGGTGGTACCGAACCAGCACAGGGTCGGCCAGGACCTCCTCGATCGGCTCCCGGGGCCAATCCGGGTTCCATCGGGCGGCCTCGTAGAGCATCTTCTTCAGGAACTGCACATCGTCTTTCGTCGCGGGACGGATGTTCATCCGGTTGGTGCCTCCGTGAGAACCTCGGGTGCATGGGAACCCTAGCGCAGCCGAGGTTGGGCCGACCGTTCGGTCGCAGGATCGTGTCCCTGGGACGAGAGCTGCGACGCAAGGCACTGCGCGACGATGTCGCGACCCAAGCGTCGGCGCTCACCTTCACGGCGTTCCTCTCGATCTTCCCCCTCCTCCTTTTGGCCACATCGCTGGTCGGTTTCCGGCTCGAGGGTCGCGGGATGGCGTCCATCGATGAGCTCGTCTCGACCATCCCGGGGCTGACGCAACTCGTGGCAGGACAAGCGCAGACGATCGTGGACGGGAGGTTCACGGCTGGCATCGTGGGGCTCGCCGGCCTGGTCTGGGCGGCATCGGCGCTGTCCAACCGGGCGCGCCGCGCACTCGGCGTCATCTTCGGCCAGCGAGAAACGGCGATCGCGAGCCGGTTCGTGGCCGTCGGCGACACGTTCGTGCTCGGCGCGCTCCTGATCGTGGGCGCGACCGTCGCCGGCGTGGTCACGAACGTCGCGCACGATCACACGGGGGGCTGGCCGGGCCTGGTCGCCGCCGACGTGGCCGTGTTCGCGATGCTCGTCGGCTTCTTCCTCATCGCCTACCGGCTCCTGGCACCCGGACGTCAGGCCGTCCGGGCTCTGCTTCCCGGCGCGGTCGTGTGCGCGCTGGGTTGGACCATCCTGCAGGGGCTCGGCAGCTGGTTCGTGGCGCGTCAGGTCGCTCATTGGTCGGCCCTGTACGGGACGATCGCGACCGTGTTCGGCGTGCTGCTGTTCTTCCGGATCGCGGCATGGATCTTCCTTGCCGGTGCGGAGCTGTCGACGATCCTCCCTGCGCGGCGCGTTCCTCAGCCGGACTGAAGAGCGACCTTCGCGGCATCCCGCTCGAGCAGGAACGGGACGCTCGTCAGCAGGACACGATCCTCGTGCAGGAAGAGCCGCTTGATGAACAACGCGCTCTGGTTGTGCAGGGGCAGCTGCCACCAATGGGACACGATCACCTCGGGAACCAGGACGTTGACCATGACGTGGGGGTGCATCGAGAACCGCCGCACCTCGTTCAGCATGGGACGGGTGAGGTCTCGGAAGGGCGCTTCCACGATGTCGAGCGGCACGTCGAGACCGAGGTTGAACCATGACTCCTCGAGACGGTTCGCCTGATCCGGATCGACATCGAAGTAGATCGCGCGCGTGATCGTCGCATCCAGTGTCCGGGCGTAGTTGATCGCGCGCACCGTCACGTCGTTGACCGAGGAAACGAACACGAGGGTCACCGTCTTCTGGGGGATCAGGGGCTTGGAGACGTCGGCGTGCCGGGCCGGATCCTCGACCACCGGCACGTCGGTCACGACGACGCCGGGCTCGCCGAGGAGCCCCGCCTTCAGGCGGACCAGCTCGTTCTCGCCAACGAGGTACCGGACCAGACCTTGATCCACGATCTCCGGAACCATGACCGTCACGACATCGCGGGGGCCAGGCTGCAGCCGTCGCACGTAGGCGCGGACCGCCGAGGTGAGGTTGCCTGCGCCGAGCGCCTCGAGCTCGGGGGTCCCCGGCTCGCAGAACGATTGCCACCGCTTCGCCAGATCCGGTGGGACGGACGCGCCGGGCGTCACGGGGTGCAACGACGCGGGCCGGAACGAGCGCACGTACCCGAGCGCCTCCGCGGTGGATGCATCGACGTCGCGGACCAGCAGCACCACGTGGTTCGCCTCGAGTTCGCCCGGCCGCTCCGCGCCTCGACGCGTCTGGGCCCGCACCCACGCGTAGTGCTTGTGGATCGAGTAGAAGCCCGGCACCAGCAGCCCGATGATCAGGATCGAGAGCCACGCGCCTTCGGCGAACTTCGAGATCACCACCACGACCAGCACGATCGCGGTCGTGATCGCCCCGATGATATTGATCACGATGGATCGACGCCAGCCGCGCATCGCGGCATCGCCCTTGCGGCCCTCCGCCAGCCAATGCTTGACCATGCCGGTCTGGGAGAGCGTGAACGAGGTGAACACGCCTACGACGTAGAAATGGATCAGGGTGTTCAGGTCGGCATGGAAGGCGTAGATCATCGCGCACGAGAGCAGCCCCAGCACGATCACCCCGTTGGAGAAGACCAGTCGGTCGCCGCGGTTGACGAACTGGCTCGGCATGAACCGGTCACGCGCGAGGATCGAGGCGAGCCGGGGGAAGTCCTGGTACGCGGTGTTCGCGGCCAGGATCAGGATCGCCGCGGTGAAGAACTGCACCACGAAGAACCCGGGCGAGGAGTTGCCGAAGATCCCGATCGCGATCTGCGCGACGACCGACCGCTGCTCGCTCGCGACGACGCCCGGCATGTGCGTGGCGAGCCACGAGATCCCGAGGAACATCGTGACCGCGATCGTGCCCATGATCGCGAGGGTCGCGGCAGCGTTCCTCGCCTGAGGACGCTTGAACGCAGGCACGCCGTTGGAGATCGCCTCCACGCCGGTGAGCGCGGTGGCGCCCTGAGAGAACGCCTTCAGGATCGCGAACAGGCCGACCGCTGCGGCGGTGGTGGCAGCCCCCGGGAGCAGCTCCGACTGCACACCGACCGCCGGGCAGCCGCTCAGGCACCGCACCAACCCGATCACGACGAGAACGAGGATCGAGATGACGAACCCGTAGGTGGGGATCGCGAACACCGTTCCCGACTCGCGTGCGCCCCGCAGGTTCGCGAACGTCACGAGCAGCACGAACAGGATGGACAGCAGGACCCGGTGTTCGTTCGCCCACTCGAACGCCGACCCGATCGCGAACACGCCCGCTACGACGGAGACCACCACGGTCATCATGTAGTCGAACAGCAAGGCGGCGGCCGCGACCAACCCGGGCATGGTTCCGAGGTTGTCCTTGCTCACGATGTAGGCGCCGCCGCCTCCCGGGTAGGCACGGACGGTCTGTCGGTACGAGCTCACGACGATCGCCATCAGCAACGCGATCGCGATCGCGATCGGCATCACGTACGACTGGGGGTGCGACGTGACCAGGGTGAGTGCGATCAGGATCTCGCCCGTGGCGTAGGCGACCGAGGACAGGGCGTCGGACGCGAAGACCGGAAGCGCGAGGACCTTCGGCAGCAGCGTGTGCTCCAGCTGTTGGCTGGTGAACGCTCTGCCCACGAAGAAGCGCTTGATGATCGAGGTCGGGGGGGCGTGGGACGTCTCTGCCATGGTCGGTGATGCTACGTGGCGATCAGGCGGATTCACCCACCCAGCGGTAGCCGACGCCCGGCTCGGTGACGATCAGGGCAGGCGAAGAGGCGTCGTCACCCAGCTTCTTGCGGAGCGCTCGGATGTAGGTGCGGAGATAGGTGGTCTCGGTCCCGTACCCCTGACCCCAGACCCGGCGGAGGAGCCACTGGTGCGTGAGGAGCTTCCCCGGGTTGGAGACGAGCGCCTCTAATAAGGAGTATTCGGTCGGGGTCACGTGCAGCTGCTCACCGTCCAGGGTAACCAGACGGCGGGCGAGGTCGATCTCCAGACCGCCGTACCGGAGGGTCGGCTGGAGGGGCTCGTCTGGGCCCGCGCGGCGGAGCGCCGCGCGGGCCCGGGCGAGGAGCTCCTCCATGGCGAACGGCTTGGTCACGTAGTCGTCGGCCCCGGCGTCCAGCGCCGCAACCTTGTCCGACTGCGCCTCACGGACCGACAGGATGATCACCGGAACGTCGGAGAAACCCCGCACCCTGCGGATCACCTCGGTGCCGTCCATGTCCGGGAGCCCGAGGTCCAGCAGCACCAGGTCGGGCTGCTGGTCCGCGGACGCGACCACGCCCTCCTCGCCCGTGCCCACGGTCGCGACCTCGTACCCGTGCGCCTCCAGGCTGGTCCGGAGCGCCCGCCGGATCTGGGGTTCGTCGTCGACGACCAGCACCTTCACAGCACCGTCTCCTCGAGGGGGATGTCGACCACCATCGCGGTCCCGCCTCCCGTCGTCTCTTCGATGCGGATGCGCCCGCCGTGGGCCGTCACGATGGCACGCGCGATCGCGAGGCCGAGGCCGCTGCCCGCGGACTCCGGGCTCTCGCGGCCGCGGTAGAAGGCTTCGAACACCTTCTCGCGCTCCTCGGGCTTGATGCCCGGGCCTTCGTCGGAGACGCGGACGCGGACCGCGTCGCGCGTCTCGCCGACGTGGATCCGGATCGTCCCACCGCTCGGCGAATGCCGAGCGGCGTTCTCGAGCAGGTTCGTCAGCACCTGGTCGAGCTGCACGGGGTCCGCCGGGACCTCGGGGAGATCGGGGGCGAGCTGCAGCTCGACCGCGAAGTCGGCCAGGAGGGGACGCATCCGGGCCACGACCGCCTCCGCGACCTCGTCGACGGCCGTCGGCACGCGCTTCGGGATCAACGCGCCCGCGCGGATCTTGGCCAGATCGAGGATGTTCCCGACCAATCGGTTCAGCCGGTCGGTCTCCTCGAGGATCGTCGTGAGCAGCTCCCGCTGCTGGACCGCGTCGTGGATCGCGCTCGCGTCCAGCAGGCTGGTCACCCCCGCCTTGATCGACGCGAGCGGGGTCCGCAGATCGTGGGTGACCGACGAGAACATCGCGGCGCGCAGCTGGTTCGTCTCGGCGTCCAGCTGCGCGAGGCGCGCTCGTGCATCCAGCCGCGCGCGGTCCAGCGCGACCGCTGCCTGTCGCGTCGCGGCCTCCAGGAGCAACCGCTCGTCGCGCGTGAACGGGCGTCTGCCCTCGGGGCGTTCCGCGATCAACGTGCCGAGCGGGATGTTCGACACGACGACGGGGATCACCTCGGTCGGCCCGCCGCGGGGTACCCCCGGGCGGACGGCCTTCGCCTCGATCTCCTGGCCATCGAGCGTCACGGACACCTGACAGGACGCGAGTCCGAGCGGCTCCAGGAGCACCTGGACGAACTCGTCGAGCACTCGGTCGGGGACGTCTCCGGACAGGAGCTTGGCCGACAGGAAGGCGAGGAGCCGCGCCTCACGCTCGCGCCGGCTGGCGCGGTCGCGCTCGTCGGCCGCGTTGCCGACCACCAGGCCGACCACGACGGCGATCGCCAGGAACACGACCGCGGCGATCAGGTCGCGGAGCTGGTCGAAGCCGAACACCCGCTGGGGGGATTCCACGATCGGAAGGGCGATCGAGGCGAGCAACGCGGCCACGACGCCGGCCCACAGGCCGCCGCTGACCGCCGCGATCGTCACGGAGAGGATGAAGATCGCGACGCCTGCGCCCTGGAGCTGCGACGTGAGCAGCGCGAGCACCGTCCCGGCGAGCGTCGCGAGGAAGCCGATCCCGATCGCGCGCAGCGTCAATCGGGCGAGACGACCAGGAGGGCCCTCGACGACCACGGGCGAACGCTACCGCCCGCGCGATGCCCGTTCACGTCTGGACGGCGTTCACGACATCTTCACGCCGGCCGCGGCTTCCTTCACGCCCCCCTCACGGCCGATGCCGGACCCTACTCACTGGAAAGAGGTTTTCTGCCGGACGGGCCGCGTGGCCGTCACCCCTAGGCGGTTCGCCAGGCAGGATGGGTACATCTACCGCTTTCCTCCGAGCCCGTCTTCGGGGCCGGCAGCTCCCTCCAGCTGCCGGCCTCAAGACATTTCAGGGGGTGGTTCGGGGCGACCGTCTGCCCCCGAAGGGTCAGGTCATGTCATCGATAGAGCCCGGCGGTACCCTTCTCCCTCGATGCGCGTCCTGATCATGGGGAATGGGCGGGTCGGTTCCGAGCTATCGCTCGCGTTGCTCGAGGGCGGCCACGACGTGACCATCATCGACAAGAACCCCGAGGCGTTCTGGCGCTATCCACCAGGTGAGGGAGCTCGGCAGATGGTCGGGCTCGGCTTCGACCGCGAGCTGCTGGAGGAGGCGGGGATCAAGGACGCCGACGCCTTCATCGCGGTTTCCTCCGGAGACAATTCGAACATCGTCTCCGCCCGAGTGGCGCTCGAGCACTTCCACGTGCCCAAGGTCATCGCCCGGATCTACGACCCACGACGCGCCGAGATCTACGGACGGCTCAACATCCCGACGGTCGCGACCACAACCTGGGGCATCAAGCAGATCCAGCTGATGCTCCTGCACGACCGCGAGGAGATCCGCGAGAGCCTCGGCGGCGGCGACATCCTCCGCGTGCGGGTCCCCGTCCCCGCGCATCTGATCGGCAAGCCCGCCAACACCCTCAACGTCGACGGAAAGATCCTCGTGGCAGGGGTCTCACGCGGCGGCACGGGCTTCCTCCCGACGCCGGACAGCACGTTGCAGGCGGGCGACTACCTCGTCGTGATGATGGTCAAAGACGGTCTGGAGATGCTCGACAAGCAGCTCGAACCTGCGTCGGAGCATCACTGATGCGGGTCGTGGTGACCGGCGGCGGTGCGATCGGGCGACACCTGTCGGCGGATCTGGTGGAGCGCGGACACGACGTGACGCTGATCGAGCAGCACCGTTCCGTCGTCGACCGGCTCCGCGAGGAGATCCCCGAGGTGAAAGTGATGCTCGGCGACGCGTGTGAGCCGCGGGTCCTCGAGGACGCCCACCTCTCCGATGCCGACGTCGTCGTCGCGGCGACCGGCGACGACGAGGACAACCTGGTCACGTCGTTGCTGGCGAAGCAGGAGTTCGCCGTGCCGCGCGTGCTCGCCCGGGTGAACCATCCCGGCAACGAGTGGTTGTTCAACGAGCAGTGGGGCGTGGACCAGGCGGTCTCGCCGCCGCACATGCTCACCGCGATGGTCGAGGAGGCCGTGACGACGGGCGACCTGGTCCGGCTCCTCCGGCTGGAGGGCGGTCGCGCCTCGATCGTCGAGACCAAGCTCACGACGGTGTCTCCGGCGACCGGCAAGGCGCTCTACGAGCTCCGCCTGCCGCCGGATTCCACGATCGTGGCGGTCCTCCGTGAAGGGCACGTCGTGATCCCCCAGCCGGAAACGGTGCTCGCCGCTGGCGATGAGCTGGTCGCGCTGGCGGCGCCGGAATCGGAGCTGACGCTCCGCGAGGCGATCGTCGGGGACTGACCGCCCTCAGTCGCCGGGTTCGAACCGGTAGCCCATGCCGGGCTCGGTGATGAAGTAGCGGGGATGCGACGGCTCCGGCTCGAGCTTCCGCCGGATCTGGGCCATGTAGACGCGTAAGTAGTTCGTCTCTTCCTCGTACCGCGGGCCCCAGACCTCCTGCAGGAGCTGGCGCTGACTGACCAGCTTCCCCGGATGACGGACGAGGACCTCGACGAGGTGCCACTCCGTGGGCGTGAGGCGGACGGCAGTCTCGTCGGCCGCGATCACCTTCTTGGCGGCGAGGTCCACGGTGAACGCCGAGGTGCGGACGACGGCTTCCTCGTCGTCCGATGACACCGCGCGGCGCTCGGATGCCCGCACCCGCGCGAGCAGCTCCCCCATGCCGAACGGTTTCGTGACGTAGTCGTCGGCCCCGGCATCCAGCGCATCCACCTTCTCGGACTCTTGCTCGCGCGCCGACAGCACGATGATCGGGACCGCGGTCCACGTCCGGAGGCCTCGGATCACCTCGACACCGTCGATCCCGGGCAACCCGAGGTCCACGATCACGACGTCGGGGTGATGCCGGGCGGCCAGGTCGAGCGCCGCCTCGCCGTCCGGCGCCGTATCCACGACGTAGCCGCGGGCGACCAGGTTGGTCTTCAGGCCGCGGAGGATCTGTGGCTCGTCATCGACGACGAGCACCCTCGTCATGTGGATGCCGCCGGGAAGGCGAGCACCATCGTCAGCCCGCCGCCGGGCGTGTCCTCGACCGAGAGGTCGCCGTCCATCGCCTCGACGAAGCCCTTCGCGACGGCGAGCCCGAGCCCGATCCCGTCTCGGCTCGTGCCGTCACCGAGGCGCTGGAAGGGGCGGAACATGCGGTCGCGGTCCTGCCGCTCCACGCCTGGCCCGCGGTCGATCACCCGCAGCTCCACGCGCCCGCCCGCCGCGGATCCGTGGATCCGCACCGGACAGTCGGGCGGCGCAAGCCCCGACGCGTTGGCAACGATGTTCGCGATCGCCCGCTCCAGGAGACCAGGATCCACGTCGATCCGTGGCAGCGTCTCCGGCACCTCGACCACCAGCCCGCGGCCACCGTCCGGAAGGCTCGCGAGCGCCTTCGGCACCACCTCGTCGAAGCCGACGACGTCACGAACCAGCTTCAGAGCCCCAACCTGCAGGCGGCTCATGTCCAGCAGGTTCGCGACGAGGCCGGCGAGTCGGTCGGTCTCGTCCTCGATCGTGCCCAAGAACAGCCCCATCTCCTCGGGCGACCATTCGACCTCGTCGTCGCGGAGGCTGGAGACCGAGGCCTTGATCGACGCGAGCGGGGTCCGCAGATCGTGCGACACGGCGGCGAGGATGGCGGTGCGGAGCGCGTCCGCTTCTGCGCGTGCCGCGGATGCCGCGGCCTCCTGCGCGAGCGCGCGGCCGCGGACGGCCAGCCCGAGTTGCCCGGCGAACGCGGAGAGCAGCTGCAACCGATCGGCCTGCAGCGGGCTCCCGCGGAGCGCGAGCACGGTGTCGTTGCCGAGCTGCACGACCTGCCCGGCCTCCTCGGGGCTGTCTGGGGCGCCGGTGCCCGCGGCCGCCTCTCGGACCCACTCGCCGTCGCTGCCGCCTTCATGATCGCCGTCGTCCCGGCGGCGAAGCACGGAGACGGCCTCCAGGCCGAACGTCGTCCGGGCGTGCTCGACGAGCTCGGGGAGGGGGTCGCCCTGGGCCGCCACCCTCGCCGTGAGGCGAGCGAGCGCCTCCGCCTCCGCGCCCCGGCGCTGCGCCTCCGCCCGATGCCTCGCCTCGCGGTCGACGAGGATACTCACGCTCGCGGCGACGACGACGAACACGACGAGGGCCACGACATCCTCTGGGTTGGCGACCTTCCACGTGTGGACCGGGGGCGTGAAGAACCAGTTGATCAGGAGCGCCGAGACCACTGCCGCGGGGATCGCTGGCCGAAGACCGCCGCCGAACGCGATCCCGATCACGACCGTCAGGTACAGGAGCATGATCGTGGACAGCGCCATCTGCCGGTCGAGCGCGGCGACGGCGGTGGTCAGACCGGCGAGGACGACCGCCCCGGCAGCGGCCGCGATGAGCTGCCGGTCGCTCGACAGGCCGGTGGCGACGCGGCCCGTCACCCGGGGGCGTTGCGGCGTCGGCTCGTGCGAGATGACGTGCACGTCGATCGGACCGGAGCCGCGGATTACGTCGAGGACGACCGATCGACCGAAGAACGCTCGGAACCGCGAGCGACGACCCGCTCCCACCACGACCTGCGTGGTCCCCTCCGCCCGCGCCAGATCCAAGATCGCGTCCGGGACGCGCGCCCCGACCACCTCTTCGAAGCGGCCGCCGACTTGCCGCACGAGCTCGCGGACGGCTTCGAGGTGGGGGGCGTCATCCCGGCCTGCGTCCGGGATGACGTGCACGGCGATCAGCTCGCCGCCGCGCCGCGCGGCCATCCGCGCGGCGCGGCGGACCACCGGCTCGTCCTCCGGACGACCCTGTACCGCGACGAGGATCCGCTCGCGGGACGTCGCCGGCTCGGATCCCGGAGCGGGCGACGGCCCGGCTCGCAGCTCCTCCTCGACCCGGTCCGCCATCCACACGAGCGACAGCTCACGCAGGCGAGCGAGGTTCTCTTCGCGGAACGTCCGCGCCAGGGCAGCGTCCATCCGCTCGGGAGGGAAGACGTTCCCATGTGCCAGCCTGCGCTGCAGCGCCTGCGGGGTCATGTCCACCAGCTCCAGCTGATCGGCGTCCCGCACGAGCGCGTCGGGGACGGTGTCGGCCGGCGCCTCGCCCGTGATCCCTTCGATCACGTCGTGCAGCGACTCCAGGTGATGGATGTTGACCGTCGAGATCACGTCGATGCCGGCGGCGAGCAGCTCCTCGACGTCCTGCCAGCGATGCGCGTTGCGCGACCCGGCGGCGTTCCTGTGCGCGAGCTCGTCGACCACCGCCACCTCCGGACGACGGGCCAGCACCGCATCGACGTCCATCTCCTGGATCGGGATGCCGCCGGCGTCGCTGCGACGAGGGATGACCTCCATGTCGCGGGCCAGCGCGGCTATCTCCCGGCGGTCGTGCGTCTCGACGAAGCCGAGGACGACGTCCGTCCCGCGAGCACGCCGGCGGCGAGCCTCATCCAGCATCGCGTACGTCTTGCCGACGCCCGGCGCATATCCGACGTAGATCCTCAGCCGCCCGAGCTCCATGCTTCGGAGGCTAGCCTCTTGACGCGGTCTTGACGTCTCGGTGCGATCCCTGGCGGAACCCTGATGCCTCCGCCACAGAAACGCCTCCTTCGCTCCCTAGCGTGGGATGCATGGAACGCGACGTGGATCTGGGGACCGGCTACGCGTTCAAACGCCTGCTGTTGGGTCGACCGCTCGCCACGTCTCGGCTGGAGCACGAGCGCCTGGGCCGGCCGACCGCGCTGGCGGTCTTCTCGTCCGACAACATGTCCTCCGTCGCCTACGCAACCGAGGAGATCCTCCGCGTCCTGATCCCGGCCGTCGGGATCCTCGCGTTCTCGTTCGTGCTCCCGATCTCGGCCGTGATCGTCCTGATCGAGGCGATCTTGATCTTCTCGTACCGCCAGACGATCAAGGCTTACCCGACGGCCGGCGGGGCCTACATCGTGACGAAGGACAACCTCGGGCTGCTTCCGGCGCAGCTCGCCGGCGTCGCCCTGCTCGTCGATTACGTCCTGACCGTGAGCGTCTCGACCGCCGCCGGCGTCCAGGCGATCAGCTCGGTCGTCCCCCTCGGCGTCCCGCTCCGCATCGCGTTCTCGCTGGCGTTCGTCTGGATGATCGCCTACGGGAACCTCCTTGGCGTTCGGGAGTCGGGCAAGATCTTCGCCGCGCCCACGTACCTGTTCATCGTGAGCCTCGGTTTCACGTGCGTCATGGGGATCTACGAGGTGCTGTCCGGCCATCTCCAGGCGTTCCCGATCCAGCAGCAGGTCGCGCACGGGGGGATCTCGCCGTTCGCGGGTGCCGTCACGGTGTTCATCCTGCTCCGCGCGTTCGCGTCCGGCGGAGCCGCGGTGACCGGGGTGGAGGCGATCTCGAACGGGGTCCCGGCGTTCCGCAAGCCCGAGTGGCGCAACGCCCAGATCACCCTGGTCTGGATGGGCCTGATCCTGGGGTCGTCGTTCCTCGCGGTGTCCTTCCTCGCCTCCCGGCTGCAGGTGATCCCGGTCGCGGATGAGAGCAAGTCGGTCCTGGCGACGATCGCGCAGGCCGTCTACGGCACCGGCGCGGTCGGACGGCTCCTCTTCCTCGTGCTCCAGATCGGCACGACCCTCATCCTGATCTTGGCGGCGAACACCTCGTTCGCCGACTTCCCTCGGCTCGCCAGCTTCCACGCGGGCGATGCGTTCATGCCGCGCCAGCTGACGAAGCGTGGGCACCGGTTGGTCTTCTCGAACGGGATCGTGGCGCTGGCCGCGGCCGCCAGCCTGGTGATCGTTGTGTTCCGGGCCAGCGTCACGGCCATGATCCCGCTCTACGCCCTGGGGGTGTTCACGTCGTTCACGCTGTCGCAGACCGGCATGGCCAAGCGCCACCTCCGTTTGCGGGAGAAGGGCTGGAAGTTCGGACTGTTCGTGAACGGGCTGGGCGCGATCGCGACCTTCGTGGTGGCGATCGTGATCGCGATCGTCAAGTTCGCGGGTGGCGCGTGGATCGTGATGCTGTTCGTGCCGATCCTCGTCGCGCTCCTGGTGCGCGTGAACAAGACGTACGAGGGCGAGGACGAGCAGCTCGTGATCGGCCCGGAGGACCGAGCGAACGGCACCGCATCGAGGACCGATCACACCGCGCTCGTCCTGGTCGATGAGCTCGACGCCGATACGCTGCATGCCGCGCAGTACGCGCTGACGATCCGCCCGACGCATGCTCAGGCTCTGCACATCGGCGGTCGCGACCCTGAGCTCGAGGCGGCGTGGAAAGACGCCGGGCTACGTATCCCGCTCGTGTCTATCCCCGGCGACGAACGGCCTGGCCTGGCGATCGCGCGCTACCTCCGCCAGCTCGGTGTCACCCGGGACCAGGTCACCGTCATCCTCCCCGCGCCCGCCGACGAACCCTTCCTCGCCCGGCTCCGTCGGATGCACGCGTGGTCCGGGCTCGCCGAGTCACTCCGCGACCTGCCGAACGTCGGCGTGGTCATCGTTCGCGCGCATGGCGCCACCGTGGACGCGGCCCAGCACCATCGGATGCAGCTCTCCCCCCGCCGTCGCCACGTCGCGCTGATCCTGGTCGAGGATCTCGACCGGGCGGTCCTCAAGGCCTCGCGGTACGCGCGAGGCATCGAGGCGCTCGAGGTGCGGGCGGTGCACGCCGCGAGCGATCCCGATCGCGCCAAGCTGCTGATCGACCAGTGGATCGCGTTCGGGTACCTCGCCGGGATCCCGCTGGACGTCGAGGAGTGCAACGATCGGAACATCGAACGCAGCTTGCGACGCTACGTGTCGCGCTTCGAGGACGGAACGACGGAGGTCACGCTGATCCTCCCGCGCAGGCATTTCCCCAAGCGCCGGCACCTCCTGCTGCACGACCGGACCAGCCGCAGGATCGCGGGTGCGTTCGCGGGGGAGCCCCACGTGGACGTCGTCGTCGTGCCGTACCACCTTGGCGCGGACCGCGAGCATCGGATCGACGACCTCGAGCCGGCCGTCACCCACCGGTGATCACGGTTCGGCGACGGGACGGATGCTCCACCGGTACCCCACGCCCGGCTCGGTGACGATCGCCCCCGGGCGGTGCGGATCGGGCTCGATCTTCCTCCGGAGCTGGCTCACGAACACGCGGAGCACCTCGACGTCGTCTTCGTACCCGCCACCCCAGACGTGCTCCAACAGCAATCGGTGGGTGAGGAGCTTGCCCGACGCGGCAGTGAACGCCTCCAGGAGGCTCCATTCGGTCTTCGTCAGATGGACGTCCTCGCCGTCGCGTACGACACGGCGGGCCCCCATGTCGATCCGAACATCGCCGTTGCGGAACACCGGGGGTGTGCGATCCCCGGTCGCGTCGGTGCGCCGAAGCAGAGCGCGAACGCGCGCGAGCAGCTCCCCCACGCTGAAGGGCTTCGTGAGGTAGTCGTCCGCCCCCGAGTCCAGCGCCGCGATCTTGTCGGACTCGTCCTCGCGCACCGAGAGCACGAGGATCGGGACCGAGCTCCAGCCACGGATCTGCCGCGTCACCTCGAGCCCGCCGAGGACGGGCATGTTGAGGTCGAGGACGATCAGGTCGGGCGGGCGCACGGCCGCCCGGTCCAGCGCCTCGACCCCGTCGGCAGCGGCGTTCACCTCGTACCCGCGGGCAACCAAGGCGCGCTCGAGCGCACGGCGGATCTGCACCTCGTCATCCACCACGAGGATCAGCGTCATCGTTGGGCCGCTTGGGGCAGCGAGAACACGAAGGTCGCGCCGCCGCCGGGCGTTTCGTCGACCCAGAGCTCGCCCCCCATCAGGTCGACGAATCCCTTCGCGATCGCGAGGCCCAATCCAGGCCCCAGGTTCGAGGTCCGCTCCTCGAGCCGGTAGAACGGGTAGAAGAGCTGTTCCCGCGTGACCGGATCGAGCCCTTCGCCGTGATCGACGACGCGCACCTCCACACCCTCCTGGTGTCGGCCGACCCGAACCTGAACGGCGGGCTTGCCCGCCTTCGACGCCGCCTTGGCCGCATTGTCGAGCAGGTTGGAAAGCACGCGCACCAGGAAGACCGGATCCGCCTCTGCGATCGTGTGATCTTCGTCGATCACCGTTTCGACGCGCACCTCCGGCCATCGAGTCGAGATCGCATCGGCCTCTGCGGTGGCCACCTCCGCGACGTCGACGGGTTCCGCCCTGGCTCTGATCACGCCGGCCTCGATCCGCGACATGTCGAGCAGGTTGGCGACGAGGGTGTCGAGGCGATCCGTCTCCGCGTCGATCGTCTGGAGCACCTCGCCACGCTCCTCGTCCGTTCGCGGGACATCGGGGTCCATCAGATCCGTCACGGATGCCTTGATCGCAGCCAGCGGGCTCCGGAGGTCATGCGAGACCGCCGCGAGCATGCTGCGGCGGATCTGATCGGTCTGTTTGAAGATCTCGGCCTCCGTCGCGGTGCGCAGGAGGCGATCTCGCTCGAGCACCAAGGCGAGCTGATCGCAGACCGCGCGGATCACCCGACCCTCGGGCGCCTCGAGCGGCCCCCGGTCTCCCGCGAGCACGATCAGACCGAGGTTCCGGTTCCCCACGCTGAGGGGCAGTCGCTCGGGGGCGCGCCCCGGCGAGCTCGGGTCCCAGCTGGGCGACACCGTCCCGGGCTCGGCGCCGACGGTCATCCGCTCGACGAGCCCCGACCCCGGCACCTGGACGTAGAGGGCGCCGGCGGTGAAACCGAAGCGCCGAACGACGTGCTCGAGCAAGGCACGGTACGTCTCCTCGCCGGGGCCCTGTACGACAAGGTCACGGCTGAGCTCCTGGAGGCTGCGGAGCTCGCTCTCACGCGCCTCGGCGGCATCCGCCCGTTCGGCGGCTCGCGCGAAGAGGACCGAGATCAAGATCGAGAGCCCGAGGAACACGAACAGCGATGTCACGTCCTCCGGCCGTTCGATCACGAAGGTCCCGTACGGCGGCAAGAAGGCGAAGTTGAAGGCGAGGAATCCGACGATCGACGCGACGATGCCGGGGCCGATGCGCCCGAGCGAGGCCGCGAGCACCACCACCACTACGAAGGCGAACCCAACCGTCGTGGTCCGCAAGGTGTCCCGGAAGGGCGCCAGGATCAGGGCGAGCGCGAGCGGACCGACGAAGGCCACGACGTATCCGGCCACCCGCCCCTTGGGGCGGGCGGGTTCACGCATCCACCCGACGACGTCGGAAACGCTCATGACACGAGGATAAGCACGCTCGGTCCACCCTCGTGACGAGGGACGGTTCCCGACGACATCCATAGGTATCCCGAAGGGTCGCTCGCCTCGCCCTTACGGCTTCCTCATCCCTCGCAACTAGCGTGGCAACCGGAGGTGAGGTCGCTGTGACCGACGCGCTGATGGTGGCTCTGATGGTGGGCTTCTTCGTCCTGGCCGGCTTCTTCGTCGCATGGCTCGATCGCGTATGAGCCTCGCCGACATCCTCGAGCTGATCGTTGCCGTGGGTCTGCTGGTGTACCTCACAATCGCGCTGATCCGCCCGGAGAAGTTCTGAGATGCCGACGATCGTCGTCTACCTGATCCTGCTGACATCGATCACGCCACCGCTCGGCGCGTTCATGTACCGCGTCTACACGTCCGAACGGATCGGGCGCCTTGAGGGTGTGATCTATCGCCTGATCGGCGTGGATCCCCGTGCCGAGCAGACCTGGCGGCGGTATGCGTCGAGCGTGCTCTGGTTCAGCGCCATCTCGATGCTCTTCACATATCTCGTGATGCGACTCCAGGGGCACCTGCCACTCAACCCGGTCGGCCTGGCCGCGCCCACGCAGTACGTCTCGTTCAACACCGCGACGAGCTTCGTCACGAACACGAACTGGCAGGCGTACGGCGGCGAGTCCACGATGAGCTATCTGACCCAGATGATCGCGCTGACGTTCCAGAACTTCCTGTCGGCGGCGGTTGGCATGGCCGTGTTGATCGCGATGATCCGCGGGTTCATACGGAACAAGACCGACGCATTGGGCAATTTCTGGCGCGACACCGTTCGAGGCGTCGTCTACATCCTGCTCCCGATCTCGATCGTCGTCGCCGTCATCCTGATGACCCAGGGCGTGGTGCAGACGTTCGCGAACTCAGCCACGGTGACGGGGATCCAGGGCTTCGCGCAGACGATCGCTCGTGGGCCCGTCGCCTCGCAGATCGCGATCAAGCAGCTCGGGACGAACGGCGGCGGTTTCTTCAACGTCAACTCCGCCCATCCCTTCGAGGGGGGAACGGCCCTCGCGAACTTCCTCGAACTGCTGCTGATCCTCGGGATCCCTGCCGCCCTCACGTACACGTTCGGGAAGATGGTCGGGCGGATCCGTGAGGGGTGGGTGATCTTCGCCGCCATGATGATCCTCTTCCTCGGAGGACTCGCGCTCACGGTCCCGCAGGAACACTCCGCCACCCAGGCGATGATCTCGGCGGGCGTGCCGGCAACTGCGCAGAACCTCGAGGGCAAGGAGCTTCGGTACGGGACGGACCAGTCGAGCCTCTGGGCGGTGGCGACGACCGACGCGTCCAACGGCAGCGTGAACTCGATGCACGACTCCTACAAGCCGTTCGCGATGGTGGCCCCCATGTTCAACATCGCCGTCGGCGAGGTGATCTGGGGCGGCGTCGGAAGCGGCCTCTACGGGATGATCTTCTACGTCATCATCGCCGTGTTCATCGGTGGGCTGATGGTCGGACGAACACCCGAGTATCTGGGCAAGAAGATCGGCGCCCGGCAGATGAAGCTCTCCGCGATCGCCGTGCTCGTGCCGTTCCTCGTGGCGCTGAGCCTGGCGGGGGTCGCGGTGGTGACGCCCGCAGGACTCGACCCCCGATTGAACGTCGGCCCGCACGGCTTCAGCGAGATCCTCTACGCGCTCCTGTCCATGGGCAATAACAACGGCTCTGCGTTCGCCGGTCTCACCGCGAGCGGAGCGTTCTACGGGGTCGTAGGCGGCCTCGAGATGCTCGTGGTTCGCTTCGTGCCGCTCCTCGCCGCGCTCGCGCTCGGAAGCAGCGTCGCCAAGGAGGGTTCCGTGCCCGTCACGGCGGGAACCCTTCCGACGGATAAGCCACTGTTCGTCGGACTTCTCGACGGCGTGATCGTGGTGATCGGCGCCCTGACGTTCTTCCCCGCGCTCGCGCTCGGCGCGATCGTCGAGGGACTCATGAAAGGCAAGCTGTTCGGATGAGCGTGACTACGACACCCCTCGAGGACAAGCCCCAGGAGGCAGCGCACGGCGCTGTGCGGGCTCGCCCGCTCTTCGACCCACCCATCGTCAGGCGCGCGATCGTGGACAGCATCTGGAAATTGGATCCCCGAACGCTCCTCAAGAACCCGGTGATCTTCACCGTCGAGGTCGTCTCCGTTATGGTCACGATCCGGATCATCGCCGACATCGTCAGTAGCGGCCCGATCGCGTTCGACACCGCGATCGCGATCGGGCTGTGGTTCACGGTCCTGTTCGCGAACTTCGCGGAGGCGATGGCCGAAGGCCGCGGCAAGGCTCAGGCCGAGGCGCTCCGGAAGACGAGGGCGGATCTGGTCGCGCGTCGGATCCAGGCCCATGGCAGCGAAGAGATCGTTCCGGCGTCACTGTTGCGCTCCGGCGATCTGGTCATGGTGTCTGCCGGCGAGCTGATCCCGGGCGACGGCGACATCGAAGAGGGCATCGCCTCCGTCGACGAGTCGGCGATCACCGGCGAGTCCGCGCCGGTGATCCGCGAGTCCGGCGGTGACCGCTCCGCGGTCACCGCCGGCACGAAGGTCCTGTCGGACTGGATCAAGGTGCGCATCACGGCCGAGCCGGGCGAGTCCTTCCTAGATCGCATGATCAGCTTGGTCGAGGGCGCGGAACGTCAGAAGACGCCGAACGAGATCGCGCTGTCGATCCTGCTGGCGAAGTTCACCATCATCTTCCTGATCGTTTGCGTGGCGCTGGAGCCCTTCGCGATCTACGCGGGCCCCCGGGTGACCGATGCCGTCCTGATCGCCCTGTTCGTCTGCCTGATCCCGACCACGATCGGCGGCCTGCTCTCCGCGATCGGGATCGCGGGGATGGACCGCCTGGTCCAGCACAACGTCCTGGCGATGAGCGGCCGCGCGGTCGAAGCCGCGGGCGACGTGTCCACCCTCCTGCTCGACAAGACCGGCACGATCACCCTCGGGAACCGGCAGGCGGTGACGTTCTTCCCGGCGCTCGGCGTCGACGAGCGGGAGCTCGCGGAGGTGGCGCAGTTCGCTTCGCTGGCAGACGAAACGCCCGAGGGACGATCGATCGTCGTCCTGGCGAAGGACCGGTACGGCATCCGGGAGCGTGAGCTCCTCGAATCACGCGCGCGGTTCGTGCCGTTCAGCGCGCAGACCAGGATGAGCGGGGTCGACCTGGACGGCAGCGAGATCCGCAAGGGAGCCGTCGATTCAATCGTCGAGTGGGCGGGACACGAGATGCCCGCCGAGCTCGAAACCGAGGTCGAGCGGATCGCGCGGGCCGGCGGAACGCCGCTGGCCGTCGCAAGGGATCGCCAGCTGCTCGGCGTGATCGAGCTCAAGGACATCATCAAAGAGGGGCTCGCGGAGCGGTTCTCCCAGCTGCGCACGATGGGGATCCGCACGGTGATGATCACGGGTGACAACCCGCTCACGGCCGCTGCCATCGCGCAGGAGTCCGGCGTGGACGACTTCCTCGCGGAGGCAACGCCGGAAACGAAGATGGCGCTGATCAAGCACGAGCAAGAGGGTGGCGTGCTCGTCGCCATGACCGGCGACGGCACGAACGACGCGCCCGCGCTCGCGCAGGCCGACGTCGGTGTGGCGATGAACACGGGGACGACCGCGGCGAAAGAGGCCGGGAACATGGTCGACCTCGACTCGAACCCGACGAAGCTCATGGAGATCGTGGAGATCGGCAAGCAGCTCCTGATCACGCGGGGCGCGTTGACCACGTTCTCCATCGCGAACGATGTCGCGAAGTACTTCGCGATCATCCCCGCGATGTTCGTGGCGACCTATCCCGAGTTGGACAAGCTGAACGTGATGAACCTCACCTCGCCGCAGTCGGCCATCCTGTCGGCGGTGATCTTCAACGCGATCATCATCGTGTTGCTGGTGCCGTTGTCGCTGCGCGGGGTGCGCTACCGGCCCGCCGGCGCGGCCGCGCTGCTCCGTCGCAACCTGCTGATCTACGGGCTCGGAGGCATCATCGCCCCGTTCATCGGCATCAAGCTGATCGACATGGCGCTCGCCCTCGTCAACTTCCCGAAATGAGCGTGATGACATGAAGACCGCTCTCCGCGCCCTCATCGCCACCGTCGTACTCGTGATCCTGACCGGCGTGATCTACCCGGCCGTGATGACGGCGTTCGCGCAGGTTGCCCTCAAGAACGATGCAGACGGCTCGCTCATCCAGCGGAACGGCGCCGATGTCGGGAGCGAGCGGATCGGCCAGGCCTGGAGTGGCAACGGGTGGTTCTACGGACGGCCCTCCGCGATCAAGTACGACGCGTCGACATCCAGCGGCTCGAACCTCGGCCCCACATCGAAGCCACTCTCAGACGACATCGCATCGACGATCCAGACGATCCTGAAGCGCGAGGGTCCCTACACGAGTGGTCTCACGGCGGCCCAAATCCCGGTCGACCTGGTGACCGCTTCGGCGAGCGGCCTCGATCCCGACATCTCCGTGGCCGCCGCCGAGTTCCAGGCGCCTCGGATCGCGGCTGTGCGCAGCCTCCCGCTCCAACAGGTTCGGCAACTGATCGCCGACAACACCGCTGGGAAGACGCTCGGCTTCCTCGGCGAACCGCACGTGAACGTGCTCGCACTGAACCTGGCGCTCGACACGCTGGCCCCAGCAACGTGATCGCCGCGTTGAGCACGCCGACGGAACGACGCACGGTGCTCGTCCTCGGGCGCACGGCGACCGGCGGTACCCTGCCGGCGGCGGCCGAGATCCGCGACACGATCCTGGTGCTCGCGATCGGGTGGCCCCTGACGGACACGCAACGTGCCGTGCTCGAGCGGGCCGAGGGGCTCGCGCGCAGCGCGCGCGTGATCCTGGATGCGCACCTCCTATCGTCCGCGGCCGCGGCCGCCGCGTTCGTCGGCTCCGAGGACCGGTTGGTGCTCGATGCCGGGCCGAGGGAGGCTCGCCGGATCCGCCGGGGGCTCAAGGCTCCCGACGCGCGATGATGTGGATGTCGATGTTCGTGGCTCGGCGGATCAGGTCATTCACGAAGGATCCGCGGATGAGCTCTTGCCAACGCGAACGGAGCGGCTCGCCGATCACGATCTGGGTCACGTACTGCCGGTAGGCGAGCCCCAGCACGGCGTCGACCGGGTCGTCCGCGTCCACGACCTGAAGCTCGCCGCCCAGATCACGGACCAGCCGGTCGATCGTCGACAACCACGCGCGGCCATCCGCGTCGTCGCGCTCTCGGACGTGCACGACCAGGAGATCGCCGCGGGCCCGCTGGGCGACCCGGGCCCCACGCCGGATCAGGTCCTCGCTGGGACCGCGCGGCGTCACGCAGACCAGAACACGTTCCCGTGTCTCGGGGGTCCGGCCCTTCGACCACCGTGACAAGAGCGTCTCGTCCACCTGGTTCGCCACGCGCATGAGCGCGAGCTCCCGGAGCGCGGTGAGGTTGTCCGTGGTGAAGAAGCGCTGCAGCGCGAGCTCCGCCTTCCGCTGGTCCGGATAGACGTTGCCGTGGAGCATCCTTCGCCGCAGCGAATGGGGCGACATGTCCACCAGCTCGACCTGATCGGCCATGTCGACGACCCAGTCCGGAACGGTCTCGCGCTGCCGGATCCCGGTCACGTCGGCCACCACGTCGTTCAGGCTCTCGATGTGCTGCACGTTCACCGTCGTGATGACCTCGATGCCGGCCTGCAGGAGATCGACCACGTCCTCCCATCGCTTCGCGCGTCCCGCTCCGGGGACGTTCGTATGCGCCAGCTCGTCGACGAGGGCGACCTCGGGATGCCGGTCCAACACGCCGGCAGCGTTCATCTCCTCGAAGGGGCGGCCGCGGTACTCCTCCGGACGGGAGGGGACCATCGGGAGCCCCTCGAGCATCTCGATCGTCTTCGGGCGGCCGTACGTCTCGACCGATGCCACAACGACCTTCGTCCCTCGCTCCGCCCGGCGGCGACCCTCGGAGAGCATCGCGAAGGTCTTGCCGACCCCGGGGGCGGCCCCCAGATAGATCCGGAGGGGCGCCACTTTCGCCGCGATGGCCGCTTCCCGGGTCCAGGCGGGAGCGGTCGTGGGCTCCGGGACGACCGAGCGTCCGACCAGCGCCTCGACCGACTCGGTCCCGCGCTCCGGTACCGCCGTCGTGCCGTCCGGCGCGCTCATGTCCGGAGCGTAGCGTCCGGAGCTCGGCTTACGCGGTGAACTCGAGCCGCGGGTTGATCATCTGGATGCCTCCGCGCTGCTCCCCGAGCACCCCCTCGACGACCACCTTCGCGCCGAGGCCCAGCCCGCCGATCGCGCGGCGCCCCATGAACCGGATCACGACCTCGCCCGTTCCGTCGGAGACCACCGCTTCGAGCGACTCGTTGTCCTTCATGGGGAACACGGTGAGCCTCCGGATCACGCCGGCGATCTTGACCCGTTGCCGCAACGGCGCGTCGGCGATCCGAACCGAGCCGGGGACCCGGTCCGCCCACTCGCGGATCTCTAACTCCAGACGCGTCTCGTCAGACTCGGTCAGACGCCGAAGGAAGCGACGGAACCCCCCCATGCCGCGGTGAGCCTATCGGGAAACCAACGCGTCCCCGGCCTCAGACGGCGGTGCGCGCCTTGCGGAGATCCTCTTCGAGCTCGGACTTCCGGTTCTTCGAGACCCAGATCATCGCGGCCAGGACCACGGCGCCGACCAGCGCCACGGCGACACGGATCGCCGTGTCATCGGCGTACTGGACGACGAGGGGCGCGATCAGCAGCGCCACCAGGTTCATCACCTTGATCAACGGGTTCAGCGCCGGACCGGCGGTGTCCTTGAACGGGTCGCCGACGGTGTCCCCGATCACCGCCGCCTTGTGGCTCTCGGAGCCCTTGCCGCCGTAGTTGCCCTCCTCGATGAACTTCTTCGCGTTGTCCCAGGCACCGCCGGAGTTCGACAACATCACCGCGAGCAACTGCCCGGTGAGGATCGCGCCCGCCAGGAAGGCGCCGAGCGCCTCCGCTCCCAGGAAGAACGCGGCGATCACCGGCGCCAGGACGGCCAACAACCCCGGGGTCGTCAGCTCGCGGAGCGACGTCCGCGTGCAGATGTCGACGACCGCGGCGTAGTCCGGCTTCTCCTCGTAGGTCATGATCCCGGGGTGGTCTCGGAACTGGTTCCGGACCTCGACGACCACCTGCATCGCGGCCCGTCCAACCGCCCGGATCGCGAGCGACGAGAACAGGAACGCGACGCACCCACCCAAGAGCAGGCCGACGAGTACGTCGGGTTGATCGACCCGGATCCCGAGGAAGGTGTAGCCGGCGTTCTCGAGCGCGGCCTCGAACGAGCCGAACAGCGACGTCGCGGCGATCACCGCGGTCGCGATCGCCATGCCCTTCGTGATGGCCTTCGTCGAGTTCCCGATCGAGTCCAGCCCGCCCAGGATCTCCGCCGGCCGGCCCTGGAACTCGCCGGACATCTCGGCGATGCCCTGCGCGTTGTCCGAGATGGGGCCGAACGTGTCCATGGACACGATGACGCCGACGGTGGTCAACATGCCCATGCCCGTCAGCGAGATGAAGTAGAGCCGTTCGAACGCCGTGTGACCGAGGTAGAAGGCGGACGTCATGGCCGCCCCGATCAGCAGCGCCGACCACACGGTGGACTCGAGCCCGACGGAGAACCCGGACAGGATCGTGGTCGCCGGACCCGTGACGGTGGCCTCCGCGATCTCCTGCACGGGCTTGTACTTCGCGTCGGTGAAGTACTGCGTCAGGATCTGGATCAGCGACGCGAGGATGAGACCGATCACCACCGCGGCCCACGGTCGCCAGTCCTTCGTGACCAGCTCGGACGCGCCGAAGACGATCACCGCCGAAAGAGCGGCAGAGATGAAGAACCCGCGGTTGATCGCCTTCATCCCGTGCTCCTCTTCGGAGCGAGGCGAGACCGAAAGGATCCCGACGATCGACGTCAGGACGCCGATCGCTCGAACCCAGAGCGGGAACATCACGCCCGCGATCGCCCCGACCTCGCTGCCGCTGAACGCCGCGGCGCCCAGGATCAACGAGGCGACCAGGGTGACCTCGTAGGACTCGAACAGGTCCGCCGCCATCCCGGCGCAGTCCCCGACGTTGTCACCGACGTTGTCCGCGATCGTCGCGGCGTTCCGCGGGTCGTCCTCGGGGATCCCCTGCTCGATCTTGCCGACCAGGTCCGCGCCCACGTCGGCCGCTTTCGTGAAGATCCCGCCGCCGACCCGCATGAACATCGCGAGCAGCGCACCGCCGAACCCGAAGCCGACCAGCACGCTCGTCGCGTCACCCTTGTAGATGATGAGGATCAACGTCGCGCCGAACAGGCCCATACCCACCGTGAACATCCCGGCGACGCCGCCTGCGCGGAACGCGATCCGTACCGCCCGACGGAGGCCGGACTCGCGGGCCGCGTTCGCCGTCCGGACGTTGGCGCGCACGGCGAGCCACATCCCGACGTAGCCGGTGACCATCGACGCGAGGGCGCCGAGCAGGAACGCGATCGAACGCCCGAACCGGATGCTGATCGCACTGTGTTCGGCGTTCTTCGGCACCGGAAGCACGAAGAAGAGCACGACCGCCAGGACGGCGAGGAACACCGCGAGCGTCCGGTACTGGCGGTTGAGGTATGCCTTCGCGCCCTCCTGGATCGCGCGGGCGATCTCCTTCATCTTCTCGGTGCCGTCCGGCGCCGCGAGCACCTCACGGACGAGGTACCAGGCGAAGAGCAACGCGACGAGCGAGACGCCGAAGATGAGCCAAAGGGCGAGGTTCTCGCCGGACCCGAAGTGCGCTTGGATCGGGCCGCTCTCCTGGGCAAGCCAGCCGACCATCGAACCTCCTACGTTGGGAACCGACCCACATCCGCGCCGGCGCGTGCGGCGCCTGGCGCTGGAACCCGCAGAGGATACCCGAGCCCTCGACGCGCTGACCTGCGACTTAAGCAGACGCTACGGGCGGGGGATCCAGGATGCCGCCGAGCAGGGTCTCCAGGGCCTCGTACGCGACGAGCACGTCGCGACGATCCGCAGGCTCGGGAACCGACTCCTCGGACGCGCGAAGGATCATCTCGGCCTCGTGGCCGAGGATCCCTCGCTCCCGCCCGTCCCCGAGCGCCACGGCGACCTTCGCCAGGTTCTCCAACTGCCGGATCAGCACGGCGGGCATCCCACGGGCCGACTGCCGGATCTTGTCCGACGCCTTGCGCACCAGACCGTCGAACGTGATCGTCCGATCCACCAAGCGCACGACACCCTCGGGATCGCGGTACAGCCCGTTCGGCAGCGGTCCGCGACCGGCCCGACACAGACAGTCTCCGAGCCAATCGATGCAGTTCAGGGCGGTGAACGGGTCATTGACGGCCGGCGAGATCGCCCGGATCGCCACCTCGACCAGCTGGTCCACGGCGAAGCCGAGATCCTGCGTCAGGGTCCGGCTGGACCCGACGATATGCGAGCGATCCAGCGTGTCCGCGACGACCTGGGCGGCATCGACAGGCCAGACCCTCGCCAGGGGTTGCCCTTCCGCGACGAAGTGGCCCGGACGGTGGAGCAGCTGGATCGTCGCCCTCGAGGACGCCGCGATCCGCACGAGCTGTTCGTGCCCGACGCTCTGGAGGAACCCGGCGGTTCGCGCCCGGACGAGCCCGCTCGCTTCCTCGAGCCGCGCGGACAGTTGACGCGCCTCATCGTCCGGGTCCCGATCGCTCGGCAGCATCCGCGCCGCCTCGTCCTGGAGGCTTTGGAGCGTCGACCGGAAATCACGCGCGATCCCCGAGATCACGGAGGTGACCTGGATCGACGTCGCGACGTGATGGATGAAGTAGATCAGGACCCCCAGATCGCCGAGCGTGAGGACGAGCGCCACGGTGACCGACAGGTGCGGGACGAACGCGGCCGATCCGTGCGCGACCGACCCGAGCGTGAGGACCGAGTAGACGAACGTCCCCACGAAGGCGCCCAGGCTCACCTGCGTCCCGACGTCGCGGATGAAGTTCCGGAGCATGCGGGGACCGAACTGCTGTGACGCGAGCTGCAGCGCCAGGATCGTGATCGAGAACATCACGCCGGCGACGGTGATCACGGCGGCGGCGATGCCGATCAGGACCTGGCGCGAGGCGTCCGCCTCGCCGGCGATCGCCCATCCCGGCAGCGACATGCGCCCGTCCGCGACCGCACGGTCGAGGCCGTACGTGATCGCGAAAAGCAGGACCGCAGCCGCGACCATCCCGGTCGGGACCACCCAGAGCGTCGTGCGGAGGGCCTCACGTCGCCATGGCGCGAGCAGGGGACGTCGCCCTCCTGATCCCCGGATCGTCGTGTTGTTCGTCATCGCCGGCCTCACCAACCCAGTCAGTATCGATGCCGACCAGTCTTCCCGGCTCGCCTGCGTGACGCGTGCATCGTACCCCGCAACGGATGCCGGGAGCGTCGCGCGTGGCTTCACGAAGTCGCAACGTACAGATGCGAAGGAACGCGCCAGGCGCCTGGTAGCCTCGTCGCGTTTTGGCAACCGAAGACAAGACCCCACTGCGGGAGGGCACGCCTCCCACCTCCGGACGAACCGCGAAGACCGCAGATCGGTCGAAGGTCGCCCGCAACCGCATCATCGCCGGCGTCGTCGCTGCCGTGGTTGTGCTCGTCGCCATCTTCCTGTTGACGCGCGGCGGCAGTGTTATCGGCATCGGAACGAACGACGTCCCACCCGGCAAGGTCGACTTCCAGCTGAAGGGGTCGACGTTCGTGCCCACGCAGCTCCAAGGCGACAAGAACGCGCAGCAGGACGCGGCGAAGACCACTGCCAACGACGTCAGGAAGCAGCTGGACGTCCTGTTCGACACCGCGTACGTCAATCCCGACTCCTGGGGAGACACGGGCAAGATCGGGGACCTCTTCACCGGCGGCGCGAAGGATCAGCTCGACGGCGACGTCAAGACGCTCACCCTCGGCCAGAACGCCGGCGACACCTATAAGAGGGTCGAACCGGGCAAGAGCACCGTGAAGGTGCGGGTACTGACCGACGCGAGGGGCAACGCGATCCGCGCGTCGGGGACCCTCACCTTCACCGGTCTCGCCACCCGCACCGACGGCACCTACTCGGCGATCACGGTGACGGGGACGGCGATCTTCGTGCAGGACGGCGGCACGTGGAAGATCGAGGCGTACAACCTCACCCGCTCGGAGAAGCCGGCGAAGGCTCCGGCCCCATCCGGCTCCACCTCACCCACCGCGGAGGTGACGTGACCAGACGCTTCGTTGCGATCGTGCTCGTCCTCGCGGCGTGGATCGGCGGGACCGTGGCCGGCTCGCTCGGACAAACCCCGGCCGCCGCTTCGAATCCCGGCATCCTGATCGGGAAGGCGCACGCCGACTACACGCCGTTGCTCACCGGCTCCAAGCCGATCGTGATCCTCGCCGTGGGCAGCGGCGCCCGACCGGGTGAGGACCTGCTGCATTCCCTCTCGGATTCGCTCCACCTGATCTTCTTGAACCCCGATCAGCATCACGCGACCATGGTGGGCATCCCGCGGGATTCTTGGGTGGACATCCCCGGCCACGGCAGCAACAAGATCAACAGCGCGCTGGCGGCCGGCGGCCCCGATCTGATGGTCCAGACGATCGAGTCGAGGTTCGGGGTGCATATCGACTATTGGGCGATCACGACCTTCTGGGGTTTCCAGGCCATGATCGACAAGGTCGGCGGCCTGGCCGTGAACGTCCCCTTCCGGATGCTCGATACCTACTCGGGCGTTGATCTCCATGCCGGAGCCCAGCGGCTGAACGGACAGCAAGCCCTGGCGATGGCTCGAGACCGCCACAGCTTGCTGTCAGGCGACTTCGGCAGGCAGGAGGACGGTGGTCGGCTGATCCTGGCGGCACTCGCCCAGTTCCAGAAGGAGTACGACAAGGACCCCAGCGCGCTTCTCACGTGGATCGGGGCGGGGCTGTCGAACATGAGCACGACCCTCACTGTGGACCAAGTGCTGCAGCTCGCCTACACCGTGACGGCGCAGCCGATCAAGAACGTGCAGAACATCGTTCTGCCGGGGTCTTCGGCGTCGATCGGAGGCCTCTCGGCCGTCGCGCTCAATACGGCGGCGGTCTCGGCGATCTTCCGGGACGTCACCCCCGACGGCATCGTTTCCCAGAAGAACGTGCCGCCGAGTCCGACCGCGAACCAGCCGCGATAGTCCGGCTCAGAGCTTCGTCACGACGTACGAGACGTAGCCGACGTAGAACACCCCCTGCAGCAGTAGGAGCCGAGCTGACAGACGTCCGCGGATCCGAAGCGTCAGGTACAGGACGGAGCCCGCGAGGAGCGCGACACACGCGGCGACCAACGCCTCGTGGGCGAGCTCCCACGGCGTCAGCAGGAGCCCGACCGTCACCGGGAACGACGACTGGAACACCATGGCGCCGGTCATGTTGCCCATCGCCAAGGTGTCCTTGTTCCGGCGGACCCACAGGACGCTGTTGAACTTCTCGGGGAGCTCCGTCGCGAGCGGGGCGACCAGCAGCGAGAACGCGAGCGGCGGCAGGCCGGCAGCCTTCCCGAGGTTGCCCACCGCATCCACGAAGAGCTTGGCTCCGCCGACCATGAGGATCAGACCGATCGCGACCTGGACGAAGGGCGCGGCGGTCGAGCGCTCGACGGTCCACTCGGGGAGCCTCCGGAGCCCCATCCGGAGCACCACCCACAGACGGAGCGGCCGGATGTCGCTCCCGTCCCCCTCGTTCTCCGGTTGCGGCGCCTGGAAATGCCGCCTTACGTAATAACCGTACCCCACGACCAGCACGATCGCGAGGCAGACGTCGATCGTGCGTACGTGCAGCAGCCCGGCGATCATCGCCAGGGCATACATCACCAGGAAGTAGCCCAGATCCTGTTGGATCACGCGCCGGTCGATGTCCAGATCGAGGCTCCGACGCCCGCCGCGACCGTAGAAGAGGACCGCGACCCCGATCACGACCATGGCGAGCGTGGTCAGCATGAACGGCGCACCCAGGATCGCGCCGATCCCGATCTCATCGCCGGCCTCGTGTCCCGACACGATCGCGACGATCGGCAGCAGTGTCTCGGGTAGGGCGGTCCCGATCGCGGCGAGGACCGAACCGACGGCTCCTTCGGACAGGCCGAACCCCTCGCCGACCCATTCGATGCCGTTCGTGAAGAGCTCCGCCGCAACGAGGATGATCAGGAGCGAAGCGACCAGGAAGACCCAATCCATGTGGCGGGCCATGCTCGCAGGGGTGCTAGGGTCTCGCAACCGATGAGCCGCGCGGAGGCGACGCAGCGACCCGGTCTCCCTCTGCTCGCGGTGAGCGTCGCCCTGCTGTCGGCCGTCCCGGCGCTTTGGCTCCGGTTCGCGACCCCGCACCTGTCGCACCCGATCGAGGCGCTGCTCTTCGGTCTCGCGATCGTGGGGGCGGCGTTCCTCCTGTCGTGGGCGGCGGAGGTGGCCCAGCTGGACATCTCTGCCGGCCTCGCGATCGCGGTGTTGGCGCTGATCGCGGTGCTCCCCGAGTACGCGGTCGACTTCGTCTTCGCGTGGCAGGGCGGCGCGTCGGTCCAGCAGTTCGGCGCAGCGTGCCCGGCCACCGAGCCGGGCGCCGCGTCGCCCTGTTCGCTCGCGCTCGCGAACATGACCGGCGCCAACCGGCTCTTGATCGGTCTCGGCTGGACGAGCGTGGTGTTCATCGCGTGGTACCGGACGAGGCGGGCGCGCCGGGCGCTCCCGGAGGGAGCGCCGGCACGCCCGCCGCGTTGGTCAGGGGTGGCGCTCGACCGCACCCATGCCGTTGAGCTCGCGTTCCTCGCCGTGGCGACGCTCTACTCGCTGACGCTGCCGCTGAAGTCGAGCATCACGCTGATCGACAGCGCCGTTCTGCTGACCCTCTTCGTCCTCTACTCGATCCGCCTGACGAAAGCGCCCGTGCGGGACCCCCATCTGGTCGGCCCGGCCCTCTGGCTCGCGTCCTTCGGCGTCGCCGCGCGGCGGGCAAGCATCATCGCCATGGCCATCTGGGCGGCGGTCGTGATCGTCCTCAGCGCGGAGCCCTTCGCGCACTCCCTGGTGGAGACCGGCCACGACTACGGGATCTCCGAGTTCTTCCTGGTCCAATGGCTCGCGCCGCTCGCCTCGGAGGCACCGGAGTTCATCGTGGCCGGTCTGTTCGCCTGGCGCCTCCGGACGGGCCTCGCGCTCGGAGCCCTCGTCAGCTCGAAGGTGAACCAGTGGACGTTGCTGGTCGGCTCGCTCCCGATCGTGTTCGCGATCTCCTCGGCCAGCCGGCACGGGCTGCCGATCGCCGGGACGCAAGCCGAGGAGCTGCTGCTCACCGCGTCGCAGTCGCTGTTCGCGGTGGCGATGCTCGTCAACCTCCGGATGTCCCTCGCGGAGGCCGGCTGGATCTTCGCGCTGTTCTGGGGGCAGTTCGTGGCATCGCTGGTCGGAGGGGAGCACCTGCACGAGGAAGTGCTGCTGGTCGCCTCCGCCGTCTACCTGGTCGCCGCCGTCTGGATCCTCTCGTTGAAGCGGCGCGAGGCGCGCTCGCTCCTTCGCGATGGTCTCCGCACGCCGTACGCCCAGATGGCCCACGGGTGAGGTCGTCGCACCCCCGTAGCCTGAGCCGGTGGACCCGCAGGCGTTCCTCGACCATCTGACCGCCGGTCCCGAGACCGACGGGTCGCTCGTGCACGTGCAGGACCTCCCGGCACGGGCGTCGATCGTGCGGCCGTTCCCCGTCGACATGCCCGAGGTGCTCGTCGGGCGGCTCGGGTTGCTGGGGATCGACGGCCTCTATCCGCACCAGGCCGAGGGGTTGGAGGCGCTCGCGGCCGGCCGAGACCTGATGCTCGCGACCGGGACCGCCAGCGGGAAGTCGCTCGTCTACCAGGTGGCGTTCGCGCGGGCCGCGCTCACGGTCCCGAAGGCCACCGCGCTGTTCCTGTTCCCGACGAAGGCCCTCGCGCGCGACCAGCTCCGGTCCGTCCGGTCGCTCAAGCTCCCGCAGCTCAAGGCCGCGGTCTACGACGGGGACACCCCGCGGGGGGAACGCCCGCTGATCCGGACGAGCGCGAACCTCGTGCTGAGCAACCCCGACATGCTCCACGCCTCGCTGCTCCCCGATCACGCCCGGTGGGCCGACTTCTTCTTCCGACTATCGCTCGTGGTGATCGACGAGGCGCACGTGCTGCGCGGGGTCTTCGGCTCGCAGGTCGCGATGGTCCTGCGCCGGCTGCGCCGGCTGATCGCGGCGCACGGCGGCGACCCGCGGTGGTGCCTGGCCACCGCCACCGTCGGGAACCCGGGGGAGCTGGCTGCTCGCCTCACCGGGCTGGACGTCGAGGTCATCCAACGCGACGCCTCGCCGCGCGGCCGGAAGCTGTTCGCGCTCTGGAACCCGCCGGTGATCGATGACGAGACCGGGGCGCGGCGGAGCGCGCTGACCGAAGCGTCATGGGTGATGGCCGGGCTCGTCGACCGTGGCGCGCGCACGATCGGATTCACCCGGAGCCGGCGGGCCGCCGAACTGCTCGCCGAGTTCACCCGACGTGGGCTCTCCGATGCCCAGATGCGCACGCGGGTCAAGAGCTACCGGGCCGGCTACCTCGCCGAGGACCGTCGCGCGATCGAACGGCAGCTCGCGGACGGGGAGCTGCTCGCGGTCGCCTCCACGAACGCGCTCGAGCTCGGGATCGACATCGGCTCGCTCGACGCCGCAGTCTTGACCGGCTATCCCGGGACCCGTGCGTCGATGTGGCAGCAAGCGGGGCGGGCCGGACGTCGCGAGGCCGAGTCGCTCGCCATCCTGGTCGCGCAGGACGACCCGCTCGATCAATACCTCGTGCAGCATCACGAGGAGGTGTTCGAACGGCAGGCCGAGGACGCCGTGATCGACCCCACCAACCCGTACGTGATGAAGCCGCATCTGCGCTGCTCGGCACGCGAGCTCCCGCTGACGCAGGACGACCTCGGCAGGTTCTTCGGTGCGGAGGCCGAGCCGTTGGTGGAGGAGCTGATCGCCGACGGTGAGCTCGCGCGGCGCCAGGCCGGGACGGTGCACGACGTTGGCCGCTCCTCCCCGCATCGCGAAGTCGACATCCGCGCCGGGTCCGGCCACGTCTACCGGATCGTGCTCCACGGAACCGGAGAGCTCCTGGGAACCTCCGACGAGCATCGAGCGTTCGGCACGCTGCACCCCGGAGCGGTTTACCTGCATCAGGGCGAACAGTTCTTGGTGCAGGAGCTGAACCTCACCGACCGGGTCGCGGTCGTCGCGGAAGCCGATCCCGACTTCTACACGCAGGCCCGCGACGTCACGGACATCCAGATCGTCGATGTCCGTGAACGTCGCGCGCTCGGCGGCGCCGAGGTGTGGTTCGGCGACGTGCAGGTGACGAATCAGGTCGTCGGCTACGTTCGCAAGCTCGTCTCGACGAACGAGATCATCGGGGACGACCCGCTCGCGCTGCCGCCCGTGACCCTGGACACCCGCGCGGTCTGGTGGACGCTCCCCGGCCGCCTCTTCAACGCTGCAGCGATCGGCCCGCGCCAGCTCCCCGGCGCGATCCACGCCGCCGAGCACTGCGCGATCGGGCTCCTGCCGTTGGTCGCGACGTGCGACCGGTGGGACGTCGGCGGTGTGTCAACGCCGGTGCACGAGGACACCGGGCTCACCACGATCTTCGTCTACGACGGGTACGAGGGCGGAGCCGGAGTCACCGAACGCGGCTTCCGCAACGTCGAACGGTGGTTGCACGCGACGCTCGAGCGGCTGCGCGAGTGCCCGTGCCGCGACGGTTGCCCGTCCTGCGTGCAATCGCCGAAGTGCGGCAACGGCAACGAGCCGCTGGACAAGGCGGCCGCGGCCGCGCTGCTCGCGGTCGTCCTGGCGTGACGTCCAAGGCCAACGGGCCGTGTCCTCGGCCCCGAAATGCCTCTCAACCATGCCGCGGACGAGTGGCGACCCACTAGTCTGCGGCCGTGCGTCTCACGCCCACCGAGGAAGACCGGCTCCGGATCTTCTCGGCAGCGGAGCTCGCCCGTCGGACGCTCGCCCGAGGGCTGCAGCTGAACGCCCCTGAGGCGATCGCGCTCGCCTGCGACGAGATGCATGCCGCGGCGCGCCGCGGTGCTTCGTACGAAGACGTTCTCCAAGCAGGACGCGTCGCCGTCGCGCCGAACCAGGTACTCGACGGCGTGGCCGACGTCGCGCAGGAGATCCGCTTGGAGGTCCTGCTCGACGAGGGCTCCCGTCTCGTCGTGATCCGCGCGCCGTTCGGCCCGCGCTCCGACGACGGACCCGGCGCCATCCGATTCGCGCAGGGCGACGTCCTCCTCGCTCCGGAGCGACCACGCATCACGCTCACCGTCACCAACACGTCGGAACGCCCGATCCGCGTCTCCTCGCACTTCCCGTTCGACGAAGCGAACACGAAGCTGGCGTTCGACCGCGATGCCGCGCGCGGGTTCCGGCTCGACCTCCCCGCCGGGGATTCGAGGCGATGGGCGCCGGGTGAGACCCGCGACGTCGACCTCGTGAAGTTCGGGGGCTCGGCGGGTGCCTGATCGCATCTCAAGGCAGGAACACGCGCTCCGACACGGGCCCACGACCGGCGACCGGGTGCGACTAGGCGATACGGATCTCTGGATCCGGATCGAAGACGACCTGACCGAGCCCGCCGATCAAGTCCTGTGGGGCTACGCCAAGAACCTCCGCTCGCGGATGGGCCAGCACGACCGCGCGACGTCCGAGAGCGAGCTCGACGCCGTGATCGCTGGCGCGATCGTCGTCGACCCGCTGGTCGGGATCATCAAGGCCGACGTCGGCATCAAGGACGGCCGCGTCGTGGGTATCGGGAGGGCCGGCAACCCGGACATCATGGACGGTGTCGACCTGACGATCGGCCCCGGGACCTGGCCGATCCCCTGCCACGGCCTGCTCGTTACGCCCGGCGCGGTCGACTCGCACGTCCATCTGCTGAGCCCCCGACTCGTTCCCGTCGCTCTGTCGGCGGGCATCACCACCCTCATTACGGCCGGGTTCGAAGAGCCCGCGTGGCGGATGATCCGCACCTTCGAGGCGTTCGAGCGCCTGCCCGTGAACCTCGGTTTGCAGGCCTCGGCCCGAACGGAGGTCTCAGGGTCCGCCGAGCGTGCGATCGAGTCGGGCGCGATCGGCCTGAAGGTCCACGAGGACTGGGGCGCCTCGGCGCGGATCGTCGATGCGACGCTCGCGACGGCCGAGGCCTTCGACGTCGCCGTCTGTTTGCACACCGACGGCCTCAACGAATCCGGCGAGCTGGAGGAGACGGTCGCCGCGATCGCCGGTCGGTCGGTCCACGCTTATCACGTCGAGGGCGCCGGCGGTGGACACATCCCAGATCTGCTCGGGATCGTCCGCGAGCCGAACGTGATCTGCTCGTCGACGACGCCGAGCCTCCCGCACGGCCGGGCGGCTGCCGCCGAGCACGTCGACATGATCCTGATCGTCCACGAAGGGAACCCGTCGCTCCCAGAGGACGTGGCGGCCGCGCGCGAGCGGATCCACCCCAAGACGATGGCCGCGGAGGGGCCGCTGCACGAGCTCGGCGCGATCTCCATCGTGAACAGCGACTCGCAGGGTATGGGCCGGATCGGCGAAACGGTCCGCCGGACGTGGCAGCTCGCCCACGCGATGAAGGCGTGGCGCGCGTCGGCGGCAGGCGAAGGATGGCTCGACGCGCTTCCCATCGAGGACGACGACAATCGCCGGGTCCTCCGCTACCTGGCGAAGCACACCGTCGAGCCGGCGAGGACCCACGGCCTCCACGAAGAGGTCGGATCCCTCGCGCCCGGTCACCTGGCCGACCTGGTCCTGTGGGAGCCGTCGTCCTTCGGCGCGAAGCCTCTCGCGGTGATGAAGGGCGGGGCCATCGCCTGGGGCCCGATCGGCGAGGGCAACGCCTCGGTGCACGCTGCAGAGCCGACCAGGTTCGGTCCCGACTGGGGGGGTACGGGCGACGCCCCGCTGGGCCTCGCGGCCACCTTCGTTTCGGCGGCCGCCGTCGAGGCCGGCATCGCACACACCCTCCTGACCCGCCGGCGGGTGGTCGCCGTCCGGGGGACGCGAGGGCTCCGGCGGACCGATCTGATCGCCAACACCGCGGTCCCGCCGATCGAGGTGTCGCGGACCGACGGGACCGTGACACTCGATGGCCGGGAGCTGGCCGCCGAACCCGTTTCGAACGTCCCGCTCAGTCGGCGCTACTTCCTGTGAGCGATGCCCTCGTAGTTCGAACTGACCCACCACCGCGACCCATCCCTTGCGCCGTGAGGGCGTCTTCGGCCACACTTCCACCGGTTATGTCCGCTGAGGGGGGGGCCGGTAGGGTTGGGGCCGGCAACGGCTCGGTCGAGCTCGTCGGCGTGACGAAGCGCTTCGGGACGGTGACCGCGGTCGACGCGATCGACATCCAGGTGCGTCCCGGCGAGTTCCTTTCGCTCCTCGGCCCTTCCGGGTGCGGCAAGACCACGACGCTTCGGATGCTCGCGGGGTTCGAAGATCCGGACGAGGGCGAGATCAGGATCTCGGGCAGGGCGGTCCAAGGCGTCCCGCCCCATCGGCGCGACGTGAACACCGTGTTCCAGAACTATGCACTCTTCCCCCATATGTCCGTCTCGGAGAACGTCGCGTACGGCCTCCGCCAGAAGAAGACGGACAAGACCGAGATCGGGCGCCGGGTGGGCGAGGCGCTCGAGATGGTGAAGATGGGAAGGCTCGCCAACCGCAAACCGCGGGAGATGTCCGGCGGGCAGCAACAGCGGGTGGCGCTCGCCCGCGCGCTGGTGAACCGGCCGAGCCTCTTGCTCCTCGACGAGCCCCTCGGCGCGCTCGACCGCAAGCTCCGCGAGGAGATGCAGATCGAGCTGAAGCTGTTGCAGTCCCAGGTCGGCATCACGTTCATCTTCGTCACGCACGACCAAGACGAGGCCCTGTCGATGAGCGATCGGATCGCGGTGATGCTGGACGGGCGGGTCGAGCAACTCGCCGACCCGGACACGGTCTACGATCACCCGAGGTCTGCGTTCGTTGCGGGGTTCATCGGGAAACAGAACTTCTTCGAGGGCACGTCGCGCGACCGGGGCTCCGTCGTCGAAGGGGACGGATGGACCTTCCGTTCGTCGCTCGAGCCGATCGGCGCCGTGGACGGGCACGCCGCGCTCGCCGCTGTCCGGCCGGAGGCTGTGCGGGTGTCCGCCCAGCAGCCGTCGGATGGAAGGAACGCGATCACGGGCGAACTGGCGAGCAGCTCGCATCTCGGCGACGTGATCCAGTTCGTCGTGCTCACACCCGGACGCAAGGAGGTCATCGCCCGGCTCCCGCGCCCGGACGCTCCGCATCTGGATGTCGGTGGGCGCGTGTGGTGCTCGTGGGAGGCCGATCACACCCACGTGTTCGGGGCGGAGCAAGCCGAGATCGTGCTCGCCGATCCGGCGAGCGACGAAGCGGCCGCGATCGCTGGATGAAGCCGTACTGGGCCAGCAAAAGGAGGAAGGCGAATGAGCGAATCGGATGAGGGTCTGAAGATCCTGGCGTCGGTGGAAAGCGCCCAGAGGATCAGTCGGCGCGCGTTCATGGGCGGATCCGTCGTAGCGGCATTCTCGGGAAGCATCTTGCTGTCGGCATGCAGCACCAGCACCAGCAGCACCGGCGGTGCCGGAAACTCGGGCGGCGCGTCACCCACCCTCGAGGATCAGCTGGAATTCTTCCACTGGGCCCAATACGACGACCCGAAGCTCTTCAAGAAGTTCACCAACGAACTGGGGCCCGTCACCCACATCGACACCTACACGTCGAACGAGAACGCGATCACGAAGCTGGTGGCCGCGCAGGGCAGCAGCGGGTACGACATCGTGGTCCCGACCGGCCCGTACATCCCGCAGATGGTCGCGAACAATCTGCTCCAGGAGCTTGACCTATCGAAGATCCCGAACTTCAAGAACCTCGAAACGGTATTCACGAACCAGCCGTGGGACCCCGGCAACAAGCATTCGGTCTGCAAGGACTGGGGAACGGTCGGCTGGATCGTCGACAAGAGCCAGATCTCCACACCGATCAACACCTGGAAGGACTTCATCAACGTCGCGATGACCGAGGCGAGCGGGAACGTCTCCCTGCTCGACGCCCAGAACGAGGTCATGGGCGTCTACTTCTGGGCGAACGGGATCGACTGGACGACGACGAACCCGGCTGACCTGGACGCGTACGAGGCGTGGACCCTCCAGATGGCGCCGCACGTCAAGGCGTTCGAGTCGTACCCCGGCTACCAATTCGCCCAATTGGGATACGGGCTGTCGCACGTGTGGAACGGTGACGCCCGGCAGGGGTTCAACTCGTTCAAGGATCCGAGCCGCTATGCCTGGGGCATCGGCTCACCCAACACCGAGCTCTGGATGGACAACTGGACCATCGTGCAGGGCGCCCCGCACCCGGAAGCGGCCTACGCGTTCATCAACTTCATCCTCGATCCGAAAAACTCGCTGCAAGACATGGAGTTCCACGGCTACAACACCGGGATCACGGGGCTGAAGGAGGCTGCCGCGGCAGCGGGGGTTCCCTACCTCGACATGGTGTTCTTCGATCCCGCTCAGCTCGCCACGATGCATGCGCAGGAGATCAACTCGGCGTTCGACCGCGAGGTGCAGATCTTCTTGAACATGAAGAACGCCGCGGGCGCGTAGGTGCGAGGGTGGCCCAGCGGGTAGCGGCGTCCGAACGCGGTGCCCGGAGGATCCGGGCACCGCGGTTCGTCATGGCGCTCCCCGCGTGGGTCTGGTTCCTGGGCTTCTTCGCGCTGCCGGTGTTGTGGATCGTCTACTACTCGTTCGGCTACAAACCCGACATCTACCACCCGATCGCGACCGACAAGCTCTCGCTGCACTCGTACCACGAAGCGTTCTCACGGTCGTTCGTACACGTGTTTTCGCAGACACTGCAGATCTCGATCATCGGCACGACGCTCTGCCTGCTGATCGCGTTCCCGTTCGCCTATTGGCTCGCGACACGCGTGTCACCTCGTTGGCGAGGGGTATTGCTGGGACTCGTGGTGGTGCCGTTCTTCGTGAACTTCCTGATCCGCACGGTCGGCTGGCTCATCCTCTTATCGCCGGCGGGGCCCGTCTCGAGTCTCCTGCAACGGTGGGGGGTCCGCAGCGAGCCGCTGCACCTGTTGCAAACGCGGGGAGCCGTCCAACTCGGTGTGGTCTACAACTACCTGGCGCTCATGATCCTGCCGCTCTTCGTGACGCTCGACCGGTTGGATCCTGCGATGCGCGAGGCATCGAAGGACCTCGGCGCGAACCGCGCGAAGACCTTCCGTCAGATCACCCTCCCGCTGGCGGCTCCCGGCATCGTCGCCGGGTTGCTCCTGGTCTTCATCCCGCTGACCGGCGACTACATCACCGCCTTAGTGCTGGGGGGTGCGAAGGGGAATATGGCCGGCGTCGTGGTCGCGAGTCAGTTCACGGTCGCGCAGGACTGGGCGCTCGGAGCGGCGCAGGCGGTGATCCTGATCGCCATGATCTTGGGGACGGTCGGCGTGTTCGGTTTGTTCGCACTCGTGATCCGAACGATCGTCCGGGCGAGCCGCAGGATCACGCTCCCGCCGGTGGTGGAGGAGGCCATATGAGCGCCGTCGAAGCCGGCAAGAAGGGACGTCGCCGGGATCTTGCCGACGTCGGGCTCCGTTCATGGGCGATCCTGGTCTACGTGTTCCTTTTCCTTCCGATCCTCGTGATCGTCGTGTACTCGTTCAACAACGGTCGGGCGATGATCACGTGGAACGGCGTCGGCCTGAACGGCTACCGGACGGGCTTGACCGATCCCACCATCCAGGACGCGGTGAAGACCTCGATCGTGGCTGCCCTGGGGACGGCCGTCATCGCGACCATCCTCGGGTCGTTCGCAGGGATCGCCCTGGCCAGGCGGAAGGGCAAGTGGACGATCCTGTTCTTGGCTCTGGTGTTCCTGATCCTCGTGACACCCGAGATCGTCGAGGCGATCGCGCTCCTCCTCTGGTACGTCCGTCTTGGCGGGCCATTCGGGCCACACACGCCGATCCCCGGCATCAGCTATGGGATGGTCCGGCTGTGGGCGGGCCACTCGTTGTTCGCGACGGCGGTCGTCACACTGATCGTCCGAGCGCGACTCCAGGGGCTCGATGAGACGCTGGAGGAGGCGGCCGCCGATCTGTATGCCACGCCTGCCCGGAGGTTCCGGCAGATCACGCTCCCCCTCATGCTCCCCGCCGTGCTCGCCGGGGCCTTCCTCGCATTCAGCTTCAGCCTCGACGACACGATCATCTCGTCGTTCGTGAGCGTTGCCGGTGCATCGCCGTGGCCGGTGTACGTGTTCAGCGCGGTCCGCAACGCTCTTCGACCCGAGGTCGCGTCGGTGTCGACGCTCCTGCTGACGCTGACCTTGATCGCCATCGCGTCCGTGGCGGTCGTCCTGCGTCGGAGCGGTCAATCGAGCAAGGACGTCGCCAAGACGATGACGGTGGGTGGCTGAGCGCTCGCGCTGACCGGCCTGCCGCTCCGCTCCGCACCGCTGAGATACTCGGGACCATGACCACGCCCCCGTACGTCGCGGTGATCGGGGCGAGCAACGCCACGGAGTGGGAGTTGGCATCGGCGGAACGCGTGGGTCAGCTGCTCGCCGAGGCCGGATGCGTGCTGGTGTGCGGGGGGCTCGGGGGGGTCATGGATGCCGCCGCCCGCGGCTCCGCCGCGGGCGGCGGCACCTCGATCGGGATCCTTCCCGATGACGATCGAGACTCCGCCTCGCGGCACCTGACCGTGGCGATCGCGACCGGCTTCGGCGAAGCGCGGAACGTGATCGTCGCGAGGAGCGCCGACGCCGTGATTGCGGTGGGCGGGGAGTTCGGGACGCTCTCGGAGATCGCCCTCGCGCTCAAGATGGGCAAGCCCGTCATCGGGCTGGGGACGTGGGAGCTCGGGCGCGACGATCTCGCCAAGGACCCGATCGTCCGCACCGAGACTCCCGATGACGCGGTCACTCAACTCCGCCGGTTGCTCCCACAGATGTCGTAGGGCTGACGGGGTTGACCACGGTGCCGTCCGGGCGCACCATCGGGTCGTGTTCGATGTCGTGCTCTTCATCGTGCTTGCGACCGCGTACTCGGCGGTCGCGATCGAGCTGGTGATCGAGAGCGCGGCGACGAGGGGGCGAGAGCTCGTGGCGTTCGGTTCGGTCCTCGCCGCACCGGGCGCCTCGATCGGTATCTGGATCCTGTGTGGAGTGTCGGCCACCGCTGCGCTCGCCATGGTGACCGCGGTCGCGTATGCCCGCGGACGCCGGCTCGAGCGCCGGATGGCCGCGGAGCTCGACGAACGCTGGGAGGAGATCTCCGAGCGCAGCGCCAGTGACGCGACCCGGATACGGTTGCTGTCCTGGCGCGTCGCCGAGCTCCAAACCTTGACCGACCGGCTGGCGGACGACCGCGCAGCGAGGCGAACCGGGCCTCCGCGACTGGTCGTGGTGCCCGACTCGCAGGAGGATGTCGCCAGCGGTCGGTAAGGTTCGCGGATCTCTCCCCCTCCCGGTGAGTCGGAGGTGGACAGCGTGCGCGGTGGTCCTCGTGAACCCGATCCTGAGTTCCCCGAGGATCGGGGGGGTGCAGGTGACAAACCGACCTCACATCTGAGGTCGCGTGAGGAGTACCTCGGCGGACTCCGCGACACGTGGAAACGATGGCTGCCTGACGTGCCGGTTCCTCCCGACTGGCGTGACGGCGCCTCCAATCAGGCGAACCTAGAAGCGGAATCAAACAACTCAGCAACGGCGTCGGGCCTCGACATCGAGGGACCCCACTCCTCGCGAACCCAAGATCGGTTTCGCAGCCACCCGAACGCGCCGCTCTCCTTCCGTTCCAGCCCTCCGATCCACAAGCAGGCCAGGGAAGGACACTCGATCGGTGTCGGCTATCTCGTCCTCACGCTCCGAGAGCTCGCCGGCCTATCACAACGGACCCTCGCGAAGCGGGCAGGCACGTCGCAGGGCGCCATCACCCGCGTCGAGACCGGCGCGCACACCCCTTCGATCCCAAGCGTCCTCCGTCTAGCCCACGCGGTGGGATATCGAGTCGTGATCGGGCTCGCCTCGCCCGACGTCGCGGCGATCGAGCCCACCGTCATCACGCTGGAAGACCTCGCGCTCGTCGGGTTGCTGGTCCCCGATCCTCTCGACGGTCTTCCGAACTTCCGCGTGATCCGCGAGCCGCCGCCATGGGCGGACACGTGGTGATTCAGCGACCGCGGAGCTTCGCGACGCCGTTGCGGAGGGCCACCTTCTCGCCCGGAGCGAGCCCGAAAGCGAGCAGCGCCGGCACGTAGGCGATGCCCCCGACCACCGCTACCGTCACGAGCTGGACGTACCATTTCGTGTCGGCGACCGCCACGTGGACCGCGATCATCACGACGGCGCACACCGCAGCCGGAAGGACGAGCCGCGCGTAGGTGCGATCCCACGGGAAGATCCCGACGAACCGACGGACGAGCGCGAGCCGGAGAACGTTGGACGCCGCGATGGTGATCGCCTGGGCGGCTGCGGCACCGTCGATCCCGAAGCGGGGGACCAGCAACCACGCGAGCGTCAGGTCGAGCGCCGCGGACGTCGCGTAGACGACCAGATCCCACCCCGTCCGACCGGCCATGATCAGGACGAACCCCGCGGCGCCGACGCTCACGTTGATCGCCTGTCCCACCACCAGGATCCGCAGCGCATCGCTGCCGCTCGCGAACCGTCCACCGCCGAACACCTGCAGGATCGCCTGCGGCACGATCAGCATCAGCAGCAGCAACGGGATCGTGCCGGCCACCGTCCAGCGCGTGATCGCCTTGAACAGCGCGTCCAGCCGGTCGCGCTCGCCGCGGGCGTGCAGGTCCGCGACGAACGGCGAGAACACGTATGAGACGGCGGTCAGGAACAGCACCATCGCGAGGGCGACCCGCACGCACGCCGAGTAGACGCCCACCTCTTCGGCCGTGACGTACCCGGCGCCGATGAAGTGCGACGCGACGAAGTAGTCGATCCAGAACAGGCCCTGCGACAGGAGGGCGGCGGGGGCGCGCGGTGCGCCGTAGCGCACCAGCGTGCCGGCCGCCCCCGGTTCGAGCTCCTCGCGAGCGTCCCCGCCGCTGATCGAGCTCCAGAGGAACCGCGCCGCCACCGCCGACAGACACCACGATCCTGCGTACGCCCAGACCGCCATCGCCTCGGTCTTGTGGATCTGCCAGAAGACCAGCATCAGGACGATCCAGAGCAGCGGCTGGGCCATCCACTGCACGTACAGCGTGTGGCGCATCACCTTTAGGCCGCGGCTGCCGGCGACCCAGACGTAGGTGAGCGCGACGAACGGGATCGCGACACCGGCCGCGCGGAGCGCGGCCGCCGTCGCGCCCGCGGTTTGCGCGTCCCCGAGCGTCCGGCCCACCGGCCCGGCGACCAGGTACACGACGATCCCGACCGCGACCGAGATCGCCGCCGCGATCTGGATCGCCTTCCCGACGAGCGGCCGGATCCGTCCCGGATGACCGGCCCCCATGTCGATCGCCACGTACCGGACCGCGGCCATATCCATGCCGAACCTCGTTCCAGCCGCGACGATGAACGCGAACTGCGTCCCGATCGTCACGATCCCGAGCGCGACGGCGCCGGTCCCGCCCCCGCCGAACGCTCGCGCGATCAGGATGTTGGCCGCGAACGTGCCGACCACGAACACCGCCAGCCCGACGATGTTCTGCGCGGTGCCCGCCGCGAGGACGCGGTAGTCCTGGCCGCTGGTGCCCGAGAAGACACCGGGAGGGCGCGCAGCCGCCTCGAGCTGGCCTTCTTCCTCCATGTCCACGGGCGGGAAGTATCGCAGGCGACTTCAGGCCGACGCCGCGTTCGTACGCGCGACCCACGCGTGCGCGCCGAGCGCGCCGAACCCGGCGCGCGCGGCGGCGAACGCCGCCGCCGCGTCCTCCCGGCCGAGCGCCCGCAGGCAGCGGCCGCGGCCGAGGGCCGCGGCCGCTGCCTCGAACGCACATCCGTATGCCCGCCATCGCTCCTGCACGTCGGCGTAACGAGACACGGCTCGCTCGAGGTCACCGTCCAACTCGGACACCATCGCGTGCGTCGCATCCGTGTAGAGCCGCTCGAGGGGCGTCGTGACGTCGAGCTCGCCGATCATTCGCGCGAGCTCCGCGTCGCCGAGATCCACGCACACCCGCACCGCCGACGTGGCGTTCGTCGCCCGATAGGTCGCCACCAGGCCTCGCGTTGCCTCCTCGAACTCGACGATGTACGCGCGCGCGCCGGTGCGGTCGCCCCGTGCCAGCGCGATCCTCGCAGCGACCGTCGAGGCGAGCGCGAGCACCTGCTGCTCGCCGGTGCGCCGGGCCGGGCCGATCAACTCAGCGGGATCGTCGATCTCCTCTCGTTGGCCACGGGCGAGCAGCAGCCCCGCACGCGTGCTCCGCAGCACCACGAGCAGCGGTGGTTCGACCCGGTCGGAGCCGAGCGCCAGCAATCCGGCCACCCGCCGGAGAGCGTCGTCCCAGCGACCGAGCTCCACGAGGGCGCTCAGGGACGCGACCTTCGCCTGCGTCCCCTGGCTGAACGCGCCGCGGTGCTCGGCGAACGTCACGGCCTCCTCGTAGACCTCGAGGCCGGCCGCCGGGCCGTTCATGAGGGAGAGCCATTCGGCAACGTAGGTGCGGGAGATCACGATGTCGGAGGCGCTCCCGCAGGCCGTGGCGATCTCCAGGGCCTCCCGCAGATCGTCCAGGCCGCCGACGTCACCGGCGGAGCACCGTCCATCGCCGCGGACGTGCAGCGTCACGATCATGACCTCGGGGGAATCGAGCGCACGGCCCAACTCCAGCCCGCGCTCCGCCCACGCCAGCGATTCCTCCAGATGGCCGGCGAACATCTCCTCCTCTGCGCGGAACGCGAACGCCTTCGCCAACTCGACGCCGGGAGGCAGCGGCTCCAGGAGCGACACGGCCTCGTCGTACGCCGCCCGCGCGCTCGCGGCTTCGCCCAGCGCCCCAAGGTGCACGCCCAGTCGAACGAGCGCGTCTCCGACCCGCCGAGGATCGTCGCCGATCCGCTCCAGGACGAGCGACGCCTGGAGCCGCGAGAGCGACTCGACGCCGGGCAGCATGCCGGCGTAGCGGCCGAGCACGCCGGTCCGCGCCAGGGTGTACGCGAGGGCGTCCGAGCGTTCGGGCGCGAGGGCTCGAGCCCGATCGTAGAGCGCGAAGGCACCTGCCTCATCGACGCGAGCGGTCAGGTCGCCTGCGGCGATGAGCCACCGGACCGCGGGCTCTCGAGCCGCGGCCTCGACGTCGGTCTCGCCGCTGGCGGACGCCAGCTCGGAGGCGCTCGCGAAGTGGTTCGCGAGGAGGTCGGCGCGTGCGCCTGCGAGCGAACCGGCTGCACCCTCCAGCCATCGCCCCGCCTCGAGGTGTTTGGCGGCCCGGACGCGACGTGGCAGCCGTTCATACGCCACTTCCCGGATCAACGCATGCGTGAAGCCGTACTCGGGCTCAGCCGGGATCAGCGAGGAGGCGGACGAGGACACGAGACCGCGCCGGACGTTCTCCGCGAGCGTTCCCAGGATCGTCGGCTCGTCGCCCTCGTCGCCGGCGAGGGCGACGAGCGCCCCGGGCCAGAACGCGGTCCCGATCACGGCGGCGTCCTGCAGCATCGCGCGGTGCTCGCGCGGGATGGCGTCCAGCCGGGCGCCAATCACCGCCCGGACCGACGTCGGCACCGTCGCGGCGTCGCCCGGAGCCTCCTCCAGCATCCGGACGAGCTCGAGGGCGAAGAGCGGGTTGCCACCCGATCGCTCGATCACCGCCTCGCGGACGTCCGCGCCGATCGGTGCCGCCTCTGCCAACCCGCCCACGAGCTCCCGCGTCTCCTCCTTCGAGAGCTCCGAGAGCCGGATCTCAGTGCCGATCAGAACATCGAGAACGTCCGGCCGCGCTGTACACACCACGAGCATCGGTCGGCCGGCGAACGAGTCCACCAGATGACGGATCGCATCGAGGAGCGTCGGCTCGGCCCGATGGATGTCCTCGATCGCGATGACGGACGGGACACCCGCCGTCGCGTGGGTCAGGAGCCTGGCGCACGCGGCGGCGGTCTCGGCCGCGGGGATCGACGCGGGATCCCCGTCCTCCGCATCGAGCTCGACGCCCAGCAGCGGCTCCAACCGGGCGAGCAGCCAGTCCCGCTCGGGGACGGACGGCTCCGCGCGCTCCACGAGCGCGCGGAGCCGTCCGCGCGCCGAGGGCACGTCCGCGCCGCGCCGGATCCCCGACGCGGCGCGCACCAGGTCCGCGAGGGCTCGGAAGGTCACGTCCTCTCCGTAGGGCGCGCACGCCCCTTCCAGCCAGATCACTTCCGCAAGCGTTCGCCGGAGCTCCTGGAGCAGCCGGGTCTTCCCGACGCCCGGCAGGGCAACCACCGTCACGGACACCCCTGTTCGCTCGGATACCGTGCGATCGAAGAGCTCCCGCAGGAGCGCGAGCTCACCACTCCGACCGACGAGCCTCGAGGGCTCCGGGCCCGCCTCACGTTCCTCTCGTTCCCCGAGCACGCGCCAAACACCGATCGGCGCGGCCTTGCCCTTGGCGCGGAAGTAAGGCAACGCCTCAACCTCGAACCGATCGCGGACCGCTCGCCAGGCCTCCTCGCCGATCACCAGACCACCAGGCGGGGCCACCGCTTGCATGCGGCTCGCCGTGTTCACCACGTCCCCGGCGACGCCCTCCCCCACCTGCGGCCCTCGACCGGCGGTCACGACCGCGTCGCCGGTGTTCACCGCGACGCGTACGGACCCCGTCGCAACCGTGGCCAGGAGATCCAACGCCGCGCGCACCGCTCGCTCGGGATCGTCCTCGTGTGCGGCGGGGGCGCCGAAGACGCCCATCGCCGCGTCCCCGATGAACTTATCGAGCGTCCCGCCGAACCGTTCGATGGCGGCCTTCGCCGCCGTGTGGAACGGGATCAGCGTCCGGCGAACGTCCTCGGGGTCCGCCGCATCCGATCGTTCCGTGAACCCCACGAGATCGGCGAAGAGGACGGTGACGACCCGTCGCTCCTCGGCCGGCGCGGGCTCGAGCGGGGCCCCGCAGGCCATGCAGAACCTCGCCGCGTCGGGGTTGTCCGTCCCACACGTCGAGCAGGCAGGCACGCGGCGAGTGTAAGGAAGGTCGCCGCCCTCGACGCTCCGACCTCAGCCGAACCGTTCGCCCCCCTCGTCCGTACCTCTTGAAAGAACCCGGAAGGAGAAACCGATGCTTCGCATGATCCCCCTCGCCCTCGTGGCAGCCCTCACGCTGGCCGCGTGCGCGAGTAGCAGCACCACGACCCCACCGGCCGCCGGCGGCCCGTCCACGCCGCCGGCCTCGTCCGGCTCGACCGTCCAGCTCACGAGCTCGCCCCAGTACGGATCGATCCTCGTCGACGCACAGGGCAACACGCTCTACATCTTCGACCAGGACACGGGGAAGACGAGCGCCTGCACCGGCGCCTGTGTCACGAACTGGCCGGCGCTCACGGTCAGCGGATCACCGACCGCCGGCACCGGGGTCGACGCGAGCCTCCTCGGCACCGCCAAGCAAGCCGACGGATCGACCCAGGTGACGTACAACGGTCACCTGCTCTACACCTTCGCAGGCGACTCGACCCCAGGTGCGACCAGTGGTCAGGGCGTCGAAGGCTTCTTCGTTATCTCTTCGACCGGCAACAAGGTCGCCGCGGCGATGGCGCCGAGCAGCAGTAGCAGCAGCGCGTACCACTATTGATCTCGCAGGTCGTGCGGACGTTGCGCGGAGAAGTGTGACAAGAACGCCCATTCCGCTTGACGCCTCGTACGCCGCGACCGTAGGGTTCCGACTGTCCTCATCGGATGGAACCGGGGACGGGGGAAGGCAAGGGACGCTAGCCGATACCCCGGGGTCCCGGAGTGGCCGCAAGGTTAGTTCGTCCGGAACTGTCCGATGGGGACACTTTTCATGCCCGATCCACCCTTCCGGTCGCTGGACTTCCTGTACACCCCGAGCCGCGACGTCGCCGCCGAGCTCACCGTCTTCGAAGACCTCCTCGGGGCCCGCGTCCGCTTCGCGATCGACGGCATGGGTACCCGGGTAGCCGCCATCGAGCTCGCCGAGGGTCCGCCGCTCATCCTGCTCGCCGATCACCTGGAAGGTGAACGCGCGATCGCCGTCTTCCGCGTCGACAACCTCGAGGGAACGATGAACGACCTACGATCGCACGGATGGAGTCCCGAACAGACCTTCGAGATCCCGCACGGCCCGTGCTGCTCGTTCACGACACCCGGAGGGCAACGGATCGCGCTCTATCAGTTGACGAGGCCCGAGGTCGCCGAGCACTTCGAGGGACGTCGCGACTTCTGACCCGCCTCAGCCGCCGACGCTCGGCATGTTGACCACGACGACCTGGGGACCGCCCTTGATCTTCCCGTGGGTCTCCTTGTCCATCCGCGGCTTCGCCCACGCGAAGAAGCCGACGACCAGCGCGGCGACCAGGATGACCCCGAAGAGCGACTTGGCACGCATGTCATGCACTATCGGCTTGCGAGCCCGTCCGCACAAGGTCGCTCGGTCATCCCCTGCGATGCTCGAACCGAGATGACGAGCCTCACGCCTCGGAGCCTCCGGAGCGCAGCGCGGCGGCTCGCCGAGGCCGACCCCGTGCTGGGCGCGTCGGTCGATCGGTTCGGGCCGCCGCCGCTCTGGGCGCGAGACCCCAGCTACGCCACCCTCGTTCACCTCATCCTGGAGCAACAGGTGTCGCTCGCCTCGGCGCAGGCCGCGTTCGACCGGCTGGTCGTGGCGATCGGCGAGCCGACCCCGACCGGAGTGCTTGCGCTCGATGACGGGCAGCTCCGCGCGATCGGCTTCAGCCGGCAGAAGGCCGGCTACGCTCGCGATCTGGCGGGCGCGCTCATGGATGGCTTCGACCTGGATGCGCTCGCGGGCTTGCCCGACGATGCCGTCCGCGCGGAGCTCGTTCGGATCCGCGGCATCGGGCGATGGACCGCCGACGTCTACCTGACGATGTGCCTGTTGCGTCCCGACGTCTGGCCACACGGGGACCAGGCGCTCGCGACCGCGGCGATGGAGGTCGCGGCTCTACCGAAGCGCCCCACGTTCACGCAGCTCGTAGAGATGGCGGAGCGATGGCGACCCTACCGCGCGGTCGCGGCGCGGATCCTGTGGCACCACTACCTCCGGGTGCGCGGGCTCCCGGTCGACTGAATCGGCGCGAGGGCTCCGCGCGCCGTCATGCCGAGGTCGATGCGCCGACGTTCGCGCACGCCGGCGAGGCAGAGAATGCCTTGTCCAGTTCGTCGCCGGTGAACTTGTTCAGGCCCTGCCCGAATCCCGTCAGATCGGTCTGGAACTGTTGGAGGAGCGGTTGGAACGCCGCCGCGAACGCGGCCTCGCTTGTGGTGGGCAGGTTGGCGGACTGATCGCGGAGCTTCTGGATCTCCGACTGCAGGGTCGCGAACTCATCGTTCAGGGTCGACGCCGCGGCCTGCCCATCGGAGACAGCCGGCACGCCGAGCGACTTGATCTGCGTCACGAGCGCTTGGGTGTCCTGGATCATCCCGTCCAGGAAGTCGAGCCAGCTCTGCTTCACCGACGCGATGTCGGTGCCGGCAGCCTTGAACGCATCCTGCCGCTGCTTGACCGCGTTCGCGTAGTCCTGGAACGCGCCGCAGACGCCCCCGACGTAGGCGGCCGCGGACAAACCCGCGTTCGCACTCGCCGAAGCTGATCCGGTCGGTCCGGCTGCCGAGGACGACGTACTGCACCCGGCGAGGGCCAGGGGAACGACGACCAATGCGGAAACGACCGCCAGACGGACACGCGTCATCGGAGCTCCTTACTCGATGTAGCCCAGGCCGCGGAGATGCTCCTCCATCTCGTCGGCTTCCGTGTCCGTGACTTGAGCTTCGTTCGCGCCCATCCCCGGGATCTCCGAACGAGTGTCCTCGCGCGAGACCAGCTCCGCCGACGATCCGACGATCTCGTGCAGCACGCGGCCTGTGGGCTTCACCGCTGTGGGAGCGCCGAGCGCCGCGACCAGCGTCGGCGCCATGTCGATCAACGCCGGCGGCGCCTCGAAGGGCTTCACGTCGGGGCCGACAGCCACGATCGTGCCCTCCATCCGGTGGTCGCCGCTCACCCAGTCGGCGTCTTCCAGCGCGGTCTTCGCGTGCGTGAGCGAGTAGCCCTCGTTCGGCACCATCAGGATGTCGGGCGCGGTGTCCGCGAACCGGCCCTTGAAGATCTCCTCGCGCTTGTAGATCTCCTTCACGGGCGTCTTGCCCGTCTTCGGATCGACGAAGGACCCCAGCCGGTCAAGGAGCTCGTCGCGGACCTTGTCGTAGTCGCCGGGGTCGACGATGCCGTCGATCTCGCGCCCAGCGAGGTTGATCGACACGCCCTCGCCGGTGGAGCGGATCGTCGTGTAGGCCTTCGTCTTGGACCAGTTCACCGACTGCGGCAGGGCGACCTTCCCGTGCAGCCCGAGCGTGTCGTAGACCTTCCGCGCGACCTTCCGCATGGGGCCCCATTGCATCGGACCGAACACGTGGCTCGACGCCGAGAAGTCGAGGTACCCGAACTCCTTCAGCAGGCGGTCCATGTTCACGGTGCGCGTGCACGACTGGAAGCCGTGATCCGAGATGAAAAGGATCAGGTCGTCGGGGCGGGCGCGGGAGACGAACGAGCCGAGGGCCTCGTCGACCTGACGGAAGATGTCGGCGGTCTTGCGGCCGATCCTCGTGCCCTTGTTCGCCACGTACTCAGGGTGGTCGGGCGCGACGTAGTTCGACAACGCGTGCTGGGTCCGGTCGATCGAGACCCACACGCTCGCCATCAGGTCCCACTCGGTGTTGTCCATCAGATGCTCGGCGACCTTGATCCGCTTCTGCGTGACCTCGTAGGCCTCGTCCAGGTAGGCGTCGGGCTTGTTGCGATAGGTCGTCCAGCTCATCCCGTTGATCGGCCACTCGAGGCGAGCCTTCACCAGGTCGGCGGTCAGGTCGTCCGGAGCGGTGAACGCGCGATGCTTCGGCAAGACCCCGCCGGCGATCAGCGTCCCGTTGATCTTCGGCGGCGGGAAGGTGAGCGGCACGTCCACCATCAGCACGCGCTTGTTCGCGGCCGTGAGGTCGTCAAGGAACGTGCGCGTCTTGATCGACTTGTAGGTGACCGGGTACTGCTTGTGCGTGCCCGGGACGGTCTCGAGGATGTCGTAGACGCCGTGGTCGACCGGATCGACGCCGGTGAGGAAGCTCGGCCACGCGGACCAGCTGTGCGTCGGGATCGTTGAGCGGAGCACGTCGCGCTGCCCTCGGTCGAGGAGCGCCTGGAGGTTGGGGAGGGCGCCCTGCTCGAGCAAAGGGTCGAGGATGCGCCAATCGGCACCGTCCCACGCGATCAAGATCACTCGTGACATGCGGTTATCAGCCTCTCACCAGCGGGTTTGGACCGCTGGAGTGTATCGAAGCCCAGCCCGAGCCCTCCCGGCAGTCGGGGGCGGTGGATAGGCTTGCGTGCGGTGTAGAAGTGATGAAGGTGAGTGATTCCGGTGTGGTAGCCGGTCCTACGAAGGTCCGCCCACTCCATCGGCTCAACAGGAGCGCCCAGTTTCGCAGCCGCCTTGAGCAATTCTTCTTCACTGAACGCGTCCGCGGCTGTAGCAAGTCTGCCCCATGTGGTTGTGCCTGTCCGGCCGTATACAAGGGCCGGCACGCGTCTCCGGCGGATGATCTTGGTCTTGATGAGGGGATCGACTACCTCTTCCTCAAGTCGCCTGAATGCTCCGAGCCGACTTGTTGTGTTGCAAGAAGGGCAGGATGACTCTTGTCTCATCCGCAAGGGAGGTTCGGACACGGCTGCATCGACGAAGGGCAGAATGAATCCGCAATGAGGGCACTCGAGTAGTTCACTCCAAATGACGTGCCTGATCTCGCTGTTCCGACCGGAACGATCAAGAGTCCGATACAGGTTGGGTGCTATCTCACGCGCTTGACCAACCACCTGCTGAGCCGCCGTCATGAACGCCTCCGGGTCAGGCGGATTTCCCATCACCTCTGAGATGAGAGCTGGAAAAACTCCAACGTCGTACAGCACGGCCTGCCGCGGTCCCCAATGTGGCCTCAAATTCATCGAGCGCGCCGACGAAAGCATGCGCTCCGTCGGTGAATCACACAGACGAGCTGCCAGACCGGTAGATCCGCTTCCGCAGAAGGGATCGAGAACTGTCTGACCTGGCAGCGTGTGTGTCGCGATGTAGAGGGCCACCGTCTCCGGGGAGATCTTCGTTGGGTACGGAACAGCGTTGAAGAGTGGACCCGTTCGGTCGGCTACCAAAGGGGTTTCGTACAGCCGCCTTTCGTGCTCCTTCATGTCCCCCCCCCGTAGTCGCCTGAGCCGCCCTATTTGGACTGTATCTTCCTCCTAGGACATTCTTGGCAGGTCGCCTTGTTTCTAGGTGGATCGTAGATATCGATCTCCTTCGGACCCCTCGAGCCCTGGTCGTGCCGGTGCTCGTGCAGGTAAGACGCTGGTCGTCGAACACGCCAAGGCGCCGCATGGGTACTCGGAGTCCACTCGTCGTTCGGCCCCAGGATTTCAGACGCGAGCTGTCGGTTAGCAGGGGCCCACCTGAGTGTCGTAGTCGTTTCCACGCAAACGACGGATGACTGCACCCGTCCCCCCAGGTACGAATGGAGGCTGTCCACGCCGTTGCGGGGCGGCTGATTTGACTTTGGGAAGGTGACCGGTGTCCAAGGCCGCGAGAGAGCTCGCCAAGTACGAGAAGGCCATGGTCGAGGTCGACGGCGAGTTCTGTATCCCGCAGGAGGAGAACGAGGCTCGCTACTACATCGACCTGGGACCCATCCTCGGGCAGGTCCGCTCGCCGTGGGTCCTCGCGGGGAAGTTCCTCCTGTTCCTTCCCGCGATGTTCCTGTTCATCCTCGCGATCCAGCTGATGAAGGCTGGCGCCGCCGCGGTGGGACCGACGATCCAGGGACAGTTCCCGTTCGCCAACGGGTTGTCGACGATGGGGACCGGCTGGCTCGGCGCCTACCTGGTGCTGTCGGGCTCACCGGTGGCGGCGACCGCGATCAGCCTCTTCGGCGCCGGCACCACCTCGGTCCTCCAGACGTTCACGATGTTGTCCGGGTCGCGCTTGGGCGCGTCGTTCATCGTGCTCCTGACCGGGTTCCTCTACGCGATGCGGAACCCGAAGGCGCGCAGGGAACCGCTGGGGATCGGGATCCAGGCGATGACGATGACCGCGATCACCTATCTCCCGGGCATGTTGATCGGCTACTTCATCTTGCGCGAAGGTCTCCTGAACGGTGTCAACTGGCACGCGTCGGGGAAGCTCGAGGCAGCCTTCTCGAAGGTGTACGGGCCATTCGTCGACTTCGCCGAGGCACACCTACCGGGGTGGGGGTTGTTCGTCGTCGGGATCGCCACGATCTTGCTCGCGTTCCAGCTGATCGATCGCGTGCTGCCCGAGATGGACTCGAGCTCCGCGTCGAAGCGGAGCTCGTGGCTGAAACGGCCGTGGACGATGTTCCTGCTCGGCTGCATCGTCGCGACGTTGACCCTGTCGGTCTCGGTGGCGCTCACCGTGCTGGTGCCGCTCGCGGTGAAGGGCTACGTGAAGCGCGACGAGGCTCTCCCCTACATCATGGGCGCGAACATCACGACGCTCGCCGACACGCTGGTGGTGGCGATGCTGCAGCACACGCCGGTCGCCGCCCGGATCGTCTTGGCCGAGGCGATCGGCGTGACGATCGTGTCGCTCGTCATCCTCGCCTTCATCTACGGTCCGGTGAAGCGCAGCGTGATCGGCCTCGACGACTGGCTCGTGGCGAAGAACATCAGACTCGCGGGCTTCGTGGTGATCCTGTTCCTGATCCCCATCGCGTTACTCCTTTCAGGCCTGGCGTATAACCCGGCCTAGGACGGTCGATCATGAGCCGTATCCACCGTCTTCGCTGAAGGGTGCTAGGGCCCGATGCTGGGTTCACGACGGATCCCGGCGATTCACTTGTACGGGTGGCAGCGCTTCCTGGGAGAGACCGCGCTCGAGCTTCGCAAGGTTGACTGGCTCACGCAGTCCGAGCTGATCACGTATTCGGCGGTCGTGCTCGCGACGGTCATGGCACTCATCCTGTTCGTCGCAGCGATCGAGCTGGCCTTCGCGAAGTTGATCCTCGGTGTGTTCGGCTCGTGATCCATCCAAATGTCCACGAAGTAGACCCCCCACAGCCATGTCAAGCGGTATCAAGCGGCGCCGCCGCGGGGTCGATGGGAATCCGTGGCCGGAGAACGCCGATTCCCGAAGGTACCAAGCCCCCGTGGGTACGTGGCCGCGGCTCTACTTGTACTTGCGGCCGGGATGTTCAGCCTGGTCGCCAAGAGTTCTTGGATGTCGGTAGGCCTGTGGGTGAGTCCCGGTACGTGGGGACCGGGACCCGAGCCACCAGCGCGCATGGTTGCCTCTACCTCTCAACCGGCCACAACGGTTGAACATTGGTTCTTCCTCTGCCTTGCCATCGCCCTGCTGGGGATGGCGATCCTTGCCGTCACGGGGTTCATCAAGCCCCGCTTCGCCTTCGTCTCTTCAATAGTCGCGATGGCAGTCGCGGCTACAGGTCTCGGCGTGCGGTTGTGGGTGACCTCCAGGGTCACCGCCGGCGCGCGGCCCAGCTACCCGGTGAACTTCCCGCGCCTGGTTGGGCGACTGAACGGCGGCTCGCGGTTGATCATCGTCAGCATCGCCATACTCGGAGTGGCAGCTGTCATGTTCGGCACTGAAGGCGGCAAGCGGTCCCTCGGCGAGCGATGGAGGGCCGTGGCATCATGGTCGGCAGCTGCGGTCGGGATCATCGTTGCAAGCGCAACGCTTCTCGCGGCGCAGCAAGGGCCAATGGTCGATCGAATGGTTTCCTCTCTCCAGACGACAGCCACCGAGAGCACACTCCTCATGGTTGCTGATCAAGCCTGGTCACAGTGTGCCTCCGATTGCACCCCATCCGCCTTCCCGACGATGGAGCGCGATGACCACTTTCCTGAGGTCCTGTATGTCGGTGGCGATGATCTGTCGCGCACGGACCCTGGGACCATCTCGGTGAGCATCGGCGCGGACGGAGCCTCAACGGAACAAACACGCGTGGGTTTGGCAGCCATGTCAGACTCGGGAGTCTGCGTACTCCTGGTCATCCCGGATGCCTCAGCACACGAACACCTCTTCGGCGAGACTGCTGACCCTGAACGTTGCTCGGGCTCCGACGCGCTCGTTTCCATTCAGTCACCCTCGCCCGAGATCGGCGGATGGGTCGCGATCGAGAAAGCCTTCAAGACATGGCCAACTGGCAATTGGGCCGTTGGTGGGGGACCAACGGTCTGGTCAGGGGTGTAGACGACGCAACTCGCGATGCCCGAATCAGGCGAGCCGGAGGTCCATCTTGGAGTCTGATGGCTCGAAGAGCCTCTTCCCGCGGCCGATGAGCACCGGGTGCACGCGTGATCCAGCGTGGTCGAGTAGACAATCTTCGGCATGTCAGCCGGATCCTTGCGAACTCAATCATCGGTTCTGTGCTCGCGGGATCCTCGTCGGCCGTCGGCCAGAACCCGGCCATGAGCTCATAGGGGACACGGCCGCTCAGGACCCCGCCCATAGCGCCGAGCACCTCGCTGAAGTGACTGTGCAGCTCGTCGTCGACGAGCTGCCAATCGAGCCCATCGTTCGGTCTTCTTCCGCATCGCGAGAGCGGTATCGTGCGACTCGGAAGCCCAGGAGGCCCAGATCCTCAGCGCGTCACATCAAGACTTCCCACAGCCCCATCACGTTGCCTTCGCTGTCCTTGAAGTAAGCGAAGGCGCCCATGTTCGGGATGGGTGTCCGGGGCGTGATCGTGCTGCCGCCACCGGCCTCGATCTTCTTCAGGGAATCGTCGATCGAGTCCACCCCGATCGTGATCACCGGCACGGGGGTGTCCGTCGTGCGATCCATCAAGCCGCCGTTGATCGCGCCCGACTCCTTCGGCCGCATCTTCTCGTCGACGGCGACCGTTCCGGCCGTCGTGTAGACGCTGCCGCCGCCCATGTCGGAGTCCTGCACGTCCCAGTCGAAGACGGACGCGTAGAACTCCTTCGCCCGGCCGCGGTCGTCCACCGGGATCTCGAAGTGCACCACCTTGTCCATGCCGTTCCTCCCTTCCTGGCGGTCAGCGGATCTCGCTGATCGCCTTCTCGAACACGGGGATCGCACGCTCGACCATATCGTCCGTCGCGGTGATCGAGAGCCGGAAGTACCCGGGCATCTCGAACATGTCTCCCGACATCGCCAAGACCTTGTCCTGCGCCAGCCGTCGAACGAACACGCCCTGGTCGTCGATCGGCGAGCGCACCAGCAGGTAGAACGTCGCCTCCGGTGTGTGCACTTGGTAACCGACGGCCCGCAGCGCCTCGAGTAGCCGGTCGCGGCGGAGCTGGAGCTTGCGCATGTCCACGGTGATATGCAGCAGATCCGGCAACGCGTACTGCATCACCGCGTCCGGAGCCATGTTGGACGTCGACAAGCTGGCGGACATCGCGCCTTGACGCAAGGCCTCGCGGTCGGGCATCGTCGGCGGCATCGCGAGGTAGCCCAGCCGCTGGGCCGGTGCGAGCGCGCTCTTGCTGAACGTGTGGACCAGGAGCGTCCGGTCGTAGTGGCGCGCCGGCGAGCGCATCTCGTTGCCGTCGAACAGGATCTTGCTGTACGCCTCGTCGGACAGGAGGTACACCGGTCGTGCGGAGCCGTCCGAGTGCCGTTGCAGGAGCGCAGCCAGCAGCGCGAGCGTGTCGTCCGGATAGATCCGTCCCGTCGGGTTGTTCGGCGTGTTGATCAAGACCATCCGGGTGCGCGGCGAGAGCGCGGCCGCGATCGCGTCCAGATCCAGGTCCCACGTGGTCTCGTTCGCGCGCACTCGAACCGGCGTCGCGCCAGCGCCCAGGATCAGCGCTTCGTAGAAGAACCACGGCGGGCTGACGAACACGACCTCGTCGCCGGGGTCGAGCACGGTCGCCATCGCGAGCGCCATCGCGCCGTGCGCGCCGCGGGTGAGGATGATGTCCTCGGGGTCGAACGCGAGGCCCAGCTCCTCGCTGAGCGCCGCGGCCGCCGCTTCCGCGGCGCGCGGATCCGGCATCCCGTACGCGAACCACCCACGGTCCTGGGGCTCGAGCCACTTCTGGAGGGTCTCGACGTAGCCCGGCAACGCCGGGGCCTCGGGATTCCCTGCCAGGAAGTCGCAGGCGTCGGGGTCGCCCATGAGCGCAGCCGACCCCATGATCCCGCGAAAGAAGGGTGCGAGCGTGGCCTGGATGCGCATCTGGCGCTCGGCGACCGCCATGCCTCGACCGTATGCGAGGCGACCGGTTACGTCTACTTCGTGAGAGAACCCGTCCCGCTCGGATCGACGTTGCAAGCGCGCTGGCCGAGCAGCCGACCGAGGCGGTTGCGATGACGTGAGACCAGCCGATACATCCGTTCGGTCGTGCCCGGGAAACGTGCAGCCATCGACGCGAGGGTGCGTCCGCCTGGAAGCTCGGCGAGGATCACCCGAACGGCTTGGCCACCCGACCACACCCTGCCGTCCGACGTGACGGCGTGCATCGAATCCAGCCGTTCAGCGACCGGCACCGCATGAAGCAGGTCCGCTCCCCGCGAGCTCTGGATCCCCGCGAAGGTCAGTCTGCGTCGTTGATCCCAAACCCGGAGCTTGTCCGCGGACCAACGGCAGAGCCCGCAGTCCTCGTCGTAGAGGACCGTGATCATGCGCTAGCCGGCCGACGGGCCGTACGTCGCCGAGATCACGCCGGTCTTGAACGTCTCGCTCTTGAGCAGGTCGAGCGGCACCTGCGCCGTCACGTCGTCGAAGAGACGCTTCCCGGACCCGAGGACGAGCGGGTGGATCATCAGACCGAGCTCGTCGAGCAGGCCCGCCTGCAGGAGCGACCGCACGAGCGTCACGCTGCCGGTCATCCCGATGTCCTTCCCCAGCTGCATCTTGAGCGTCCGAACGGCGTCGAGGTCGCGCATCACGGTGGTCGGCTGCCAGTCGACCTCGCCGAGCGTGGTCGAGACGACCACCTTCGGCGTGTTGTTGATGAACTCGGCGAACGGATCGTCCTCGACGGTCTTGTCTGGCCAGTAGGCAGCGAACTCATCGAACGTGTTGTGACCCAGCAGCAGCGTGTCCGTCCGCGCCATGCTGGCGCCGATCGCTTGGCCCATCTCGTCGTTGAAGTACTGAAGGTTCCAGTCCTGGGGTGACTCGGTCACGCCGTCCAGCGAGATGAACAGCCCCGCCACGATCTTCCGCATCTGCGCGCCCCCTCCGCTATGGACCCGCCACCCTACGACGGCGCATCGCCCCCGAACCCGCCGCGCAACGGCCGGTCTCCTTAAGCCGAAGGTCCATGGACCCGATGAGCACACAGACGCTCAAGCGTGGAGTTCGCCGTGGACCGGGACGCTCGAAATCGGATCCGCCTCAGTCTTGCCATAGGCGTCTTCGCCCTGCTCCTGCCCGCCGCGTGTTCCGCTGCGCCGCAACCGAAAGGCCAGGTCGTCGACATCACGCTCAGCGATTTCCACATCGATTCCGCAACGGCGTCGGTGGCGGGCGGTGACGTCGTCCTGCAGGTCCACAACGGGGCGCCCGCAACGCACGAGTTCGTCGTCGTGCGGACCAACCTCCCTGCGGATGGACTGCCCCTGGGTCCCGACGGGTTGAGCGTGAACGAAGACTGGCTCGACGGGGTCGGAGAGCTGAACGAGGTCCCCGCCGGGACGGTCGGGACCCTTCCCCTGCAGCTTGCCCCCGGACGCTACGTCTTCTTCTGCAATCTGGACGGCCACTACCTCGGGGGGATGCATGCCGTGTTGGAGGTCTCCCCGGATGGTTAAGGGTGCCGCGGGTCGACGGCTCCTCGCGCCGGGCGCGCTGCACCTCGATCGGCGGATCGGGCGAACGCTGGCCGTCTATCTCGTCGTCATCACGGTGATCGTCGGATACAACGCTCGGGCGATCGCGGATCAACGAGGGTCGGCCCTGAGCGTCAACGTGGCGGCCCGCCAACGGGCCCTCGCCGAGCGGTACGAGAAGGACGTCATCCTGACCACCCAGGGGATCCAGGCCGACCCGGGCGAGGACGCGCAGCAGCTGCTGGCGAACGCGGATGCGCTGCTGCACGGTGGCGACGTGCAGGCGGTGCAGGGCGCGGACGAGGAGATCCACATCCGGCCCGCGAGCCACGACCCGATCGTGGTGGCAAAGCTCACCGAAGAGAGCCGGCTGATCGAAGAGCTCATCGCGGCCGGCGACGACCTCTACGCGATGCGGACCGGCCAACCCGGATATCAGGAGCAACTGCGCAACCTCAGGATCGTAGGCGCGCAGGTCACGAGCATCTCGAACGATGCCGTTGGCCAGATGACACGCGAGACCGAGTCCGCGTTGGCGCGACTCGTCGCCGTGGTCATCATGCTCGGCGTGCTCGGCGCGATCGCGGCGCTCGCGATGGCGTGGTTCCTACGGCGGACCGCCGCCCAGCGAGCCGCGCAGTTCCGTTCGCTGGTGCACAACGCGTCGGACCTGATCACGGTCCTCGACGAGACCGGCATGATCCGGTATCAGAGCCCCTCCGCGGAGCAACTGGTCGGGGTCCGCTCGGAGGAGCTCATCGGGACGAGCTACCTGGGGCTCCTGGACGAGAACGACGGATCGCGTCTGCTCTCGATCCTCGCAGACCTCGCGACCTCGGCCGACCCCACCGCATCGGCGACGGCGGAGTATCGGCTGCGACACGAGGACGGATCGTGGCGGTCGGTCGAGAGCATCGTGAGCGATCAGGTGTCCGACCCAACGGTGAAGGGCCTCGTGCTCAATACCCGCGACGTCACCGACCGCAAGCTCCTGCAAGAGGAGCTGGCCCATCAGGCGTTCCACGATCCGCTGACCGGGCTGTCGAACCGTGCCGTCTTCCGCGACCGAGTGGATCACGCGCTCGCGCGCGCCGCGCGCATCGGCAGCCGATCCGCGGTCTTCCTGCTGGACCTGGATGGCTTCAAGACGGTCAACGACAGCCTGGGGCACGACGCCGGCGATCAGCTGTTGGTCGCAGCCGCTCAACGCCTCCAGTTCCAGGGTCGATCGAGCGACACGATCGCACGGATCGGCGGGGACGAGTTCGGCATCCTGCTGGAGGACGATGCCGACGAGACGAGCGCGCGCGCCATGGCGGACCGTCTCCTGGCTGCGTTCTCCGTCCCGTTCGAGGTCCGCGGGCGGGAGCTGTTCGTGCGAGCGACGATCGGGATCGCGCTCAGCGTGGCCGGCGAGTCGAACACCGACGAGATGATCCGGAACGCGGACACCGCGATGTACGCGGCGAAGGCCGCCGGCAAGGCGCGGTACGAGTTCTTCCGTCCCTTCATGCACGCACGCGCGCTGGAGCGCTTCGAGGTGCAGGCCGACCTGGAGCAAGCCCTGATCCGCCACGAGTTCGTCGTGCACTACCAGCCGATCGTCGACTTCGAGAGCGGGAGGGCGCTCGGCGTCGAGGCGCTCGTCCGCTGGAACCACCCGACCCGTGGCCTGCTCGGGCCGCTCGAGTTCATCCACATCGCTGAGGACACGGGGGTCATCGTCCCGCTGGGCCTCTGGGTGCTGGGCGAGGCCTGCCGACAGACCGTCGCGTGGCGCGCCGAGTACCCGGAGGCCTCCGATCTCCGCGTCAGCGTCAACCTCAGCACCCGGCAGCTGCTCGAGCCGGACCTGGTCCCACGGGTCCGCCAGATCCTCGAGGCGAGCGAGCTGGAGCCCGCGGCACTCACCCTGGAGCTGACGGAGGGCAGCCTCATGCAGAAGATCGAGGAGACGGTCACGAAGCTGCGCGCGTTGAAGGAGCTCGGCGTTCGGTTGGCGATCGACGACTTCGGAACTGGTTCGTCGTCACTCGGCTACCTGCAACGGTTCCCGATCGACATCTTGAAGATCGACCGATCGTTCGTGGACGGGATCGCCGCCCTCGATTCCGAGGACCCGGCGCTCGTGCGCGCGATCGTCGAGATGGCGAAGACGCTCCGGCTGGAAACCGTCGCCGAGGGCATCGAGGAGACCGAGCAGCTCGACGAGCTCCGGTCGGCCGGATGCCGAACGGGTCAGGGATACCTGTTCGCGAGACCGCTGCATCCCGACGCGATGGGAGCGTTCTTCAACAAGGTCGCCGACGAACCCCTCGCGATGACGCGATCCGACGCGACCGCGCCCTAGCCGCGCGAAGCGCGGGACTTCACGACGGTACGCGCTAACAAGAGCGCCGCGATCGCGATCAGTTGACCGCCCAGGATCACGCGGTTCACATCGATCGCGGGGCGCCAGTCGACCTCTTCACCGCGGATCACGAATGCGCCGGCCGGCCGCGCGTTGACGCCGAACCCCGCGCCGATCCCTGTGCCTTCTCCGCCGGGACCGTCGCCGCCCCCGCCGCCGGCACCGCCCTGGACGCGAGCCGCGGGGATCACCGTGACACCGTTCTTCTCGTAGGGTTCGCCGAACACCCGTCGGACGCTGATCACGTCCCTGGCCCCCTCGATCGTCTGGCGGACATCGCTCTTCGTGTCCATCTCGGCCTCCTCCGCCGTCGACGCTCGGTTCCACCCTACCCATGTTCACGCGAACGACGACCTGGCGCGGTCAGTCGCCGCCGGAGTTCAGGGTCTGTTCGAGCCGGTCGATCGCGTCCGTGAGCCGCTGGGCGTCGGCGCCCGAGATATCGCCATGGTCGGCAGCTTCGGAGATCTTGTCCTTCAGGTCGTTGAGCGTGTTGCCCGCATCACCTTCATGACCGTGGCCGTGACCGTTCACGACTTCGTCGACCGCGTGCTGGATGTCCGAGGCCAGCTTGTCATCGATCGCTCCGGCGTCTTGCAGCTGCTGCGTCAACGCGAGCAGCGCCGCGCCGGCCGCCTCGGGCGTCTGCGGTTCGGCCAACGAGGGTGAAGGCGATGGGCTGGTGGCCGACGATGGGGTGGTCGAGGCTCCTTGGGTCGGGCTCGGCGCCGGCCGGGGGTCGCCGCCGGCGAGGAGCACGATGAGGAGGGCGAGCAGCGCGACGGCACCGACGATCACGGCTGCGACCGGCCACCATGGCTTCCGCCGCCGCTCGAGCTCCTGGGTCCGGCGCGGCAGGACCGCGGTCGCCGTCCTCGTCGGAGCGATCGGCTCGGTCGGGACCGACTCGAGCGCCTGATGAACTTCCTCGGCCGACCCGGGCCGATCGTTGGGATCCTTCGCCATCAAGCCGGCGACCAGCGCGCCGAGCTCGGCAGGGACCGCCGGAACGAGCGAATCGACGCGCGGTGGCGTCGAGTGGACGTGCTGATACACGAGCGACACCGCGTCGTCGCCCGAGAACGGACGGCGCCCCACGAGCATCTGGAACAGCACGCAGCCCAGCGAGTAGAGATCGGCGCGCGCATCGACCTTCCCGCCCGTCCCCTGTTCCGGCGCCATGTACGGAGGCGAGCCGAAGGTTTGTCCCGTGAGGGTCAGCGTCGCGTCGGGCCGTTCCAGGCGCGCGATGCCGAAGTCGCCGATCTTCGCGGCATCCGACGGCGTCAAGAACACGTTCGACGGCTTCACATCGCGGTGCACGATGCCGCGCTCGTGCGCCGAGGCGAGTCCGCTCGCGATGTCGGTCGCGATCGCGACGGCACGGGCCGGCTCGACACGACCGGACCCCCCCAGCTCCCGCTCGAGCGTCTTCCCTTCGACGAGCTCCATCACCAGGTACGGACGCTCGGCGTCCTCACCGGCATCGTAGACCGCGACCACGTTCGGGGAGTTCACCTGCGCGAGCGCACGTGCCTCGCGGAGGAATCGCGCGCGCGCCGGCTCGTCCTGGACCAGCGACGGCGACATGACCTTGACCGCCACGCTCCGGTGCAGCGTCAGGTCGGTGGCCTCGAACACCTCGCCCATGCCGCCGTTGCCGAGCGATCGATCGAGCCGATACCGCTCCGCGAGCACGGTCGGAAGGGGCGTTCCGGTCGGAGGCGTGGGAAGGACGTCCTCACGATCCATCGCTCCGAGGCTAGCCTACGCGGCCCCCTCCCGTGGCTGGACCTCGAACGTCACCTCCGTGTGGACGGGCGGACGGAACGGACCGTGATCCGAGGCGACGAACTCCGCGCGCAGCGTATGCGTTCCGGGGGAGACCGACAGACTGGTCTGCAGACCCGTCATGGCGACGATCGAACCATCGAGGTATAGATGGATGTGACCCTCGTTCGGAACGACGTGGATCGTCGTGATGGGAACGATCGTCGCGTCGCTCAGGCGGAGCGAGACGGGCACCGTCGCCGGATCTCCCCGGAAGATCTCGCCAGCTCGCGGCGACACGATGACGAGCTGGCCCGTCGAGGTCGGCCTGCTGAGCGAGCCGGGACCGATGAGGAACGGCAGGACGGTCGCGACGCTGAAGCACCCCGCTGCGGCGAGCCCGAGGCCGACGACGGCGACCCGACCCAGCGTGCCCTCGCGATGGTGCGCCACCCGATACGCGCCGAACACTGCGCCCATGCCCACGAAGAAGAGCCCCTCGGACGTGAAGACGACCGGCGCCGGAAACACCGCATGTGCGATCAGATGAGCGACGCGGAGCACGCGGCGAGGCTAGCCCACCCCGCCAGGGACCGGCCAGGCTGTCGGCGCCGTGGGGGAAGATGCCTCCCGATGCCAGACATCCTCACGACTCGCCGGCTGAACCGCGCGCTGCTCACGCGCCAGATGCTGCTTCGACGGCGGAAGCGCTCGGCGCTCGAGGTGATCGAACACCTCGTCGGGATGCAGGCCCAAGTCCCACTCGCGCCGTACGTCGGGCTGTGGTCCCGGCTGCACCGGTTCCGGCCCGAGGAGCTCGCCGAGCTCATCGAGAGCCGGCGCGCGGTGCGTGCGTCGATGATGCGCGCGACGCTGCACCTGATGAGCACGCGCGACTATCTGTCCCTGCGTCCCGTCCTCCAGAGCGTCCTCGAGCGCAGCTTCCTCTCCGGAAGCCCCTTCGCGCGTCGGCTCGAGGGAGTGGACATGGAGGAGCTGCTGGCCGCGGGGCGAGCACTTCTGGACGAGGAGCCACGCACCCGCGTCCAGTTGAGCCGAGCGTTGAGCGAGCGGTGGCCGGATCGGGACGAGGCCTCGCTCGCGTACGCCTGCAGCTACCTGACGCCCCTCGTCCAGATCCCGCCCCGCGGGGTCTGGGGGAAGAGCGGCCAGGCCACCTTGGCGACCGCTGAGTCGTGGCTCGGTCACCGGTTCGGGACGGATCGCTCGCCGGACGCGATGATCCTGCGATACCTGGCGGCGTTCGGTCCATCGAGCGTGAGCGACGCGCAGGGGTGGTCGGGGCTGGCGGCGATGCGCGAGGTGCTCGAGCGGCTCCGTCCGCAACTCCGAACCTTCCGCGACGAGCGAGGGCGCGAACTGTTCGACGTCCCCGGCGCGCCGCTGACCGACCCTGACACGCCGGCGCCCGTCCGCTTCCTCCCCGAGTTCGACAACGCGACGCTGGGACACGCCGATCGATCTCGCATCATCCCCGAGGAACATCGGGCTCGCGTGGTCACGAGCCGCGATTGGCGCTTGGTGCTGGTGGACGGCTTCGTCCGCGCGATGTGGACGATCAAGCGCGAACGGGGACGAGCGATCCTTGAGATCGAGCCCTTGGAGCGTCTGCCGAAGACGGCGACCGAAGAGCTCATCGTCGAAGGGACGAAACTGGTGCAGCTTTGGGACGAGGAGGGCCGCGCCGTGGTCCTGCGCCCGGCCCGTTGACCCTGCGAGACCTCCTTCGGTCCTTCATGAGCCCTTCACATCTCGGGGGCATCGTGGAGACAGACGCGAGACGAAGGAGGTCCAGGATGCGTCGAGGATTCGCGGTCATCGCCCTGCTGGTGGTGATCTTCGGTGGGATCGGCATCGGGGTTGGTGCGTACCGAGCCGGCGAGCGCAACGGCATCACCGAGGGGATCGAGCAGGTGCACGTCGCCCAGCAGAACGGTCAAGAGGTGCAGGTCGTCCACGTCGTGGGGGACCGAGGGCCGTACTTCTTCCCCGGGTTCTTCCTCTTCCCGCTGTTCCTGTTCGGGGCGTTCTTCCTGATCGGAGGGATCTTCCGGGGCGCCGGCCGCTGGGGCGGCCACGGTCACGGTCCCGGCCCCTGGAACGAGGAGGGCCGCGGGAGATTCGAGCAGAAGGCGGACGAGTGGCACCGTCGCCAGCACGGCGACGCGCCGCCGACGCCGACGGCGCCGGCCGGCTGACGGAGCTGAAGGGCGGAGGCACGGTTGCCTCCGCCCTTCGGTCGCGAGAGGCTCGCACCCATGCAGCGGATCCTGGTCGTCGAGGACGAGATGCAGATCGCACGGACGCTGCGCGACTACCTCGAGGTGGCGGGCTACGAGGTGACGGTCGTCGGGGACGGCGGAGCGGCGCTCGCGAGTGCCCGTGGCGAGCGACCCGACCTCGTCGTGCTCGACCTCGGTCTGCCGACGATCGACGGCCTCGACGTGGCGCGGGAGCTTCGACGCACCGCCACCACCCCGATCGTGATGCTCACGGCGCGCGGCGAGGAGTCGGATCGGATCGTCGGCTTGGAGCTCGGAGCGGACGATTACCTGGTCAAGCCGTTCAGCCCGAAGGAGCTGGTGGCCCGTGTCCGCGCGGTGCTCCGCCGGACGAGCGGCGCGACGGCCGGCGCCGAGGTCCTCCGCGCCGCGGGCGTGGAGGTGGACCTCCCGAAACACCGCGCCCGCGTGGACGGCCGCACGGTGGATCTCACGCCGACGGAGTACCAGCTCCTGGTCACGATGATCCGCGAGCCCGGTCGCGTCTTCACGCGCGCGCAGCTCCAGGACGCGCTGCACGGCGTGGCGATCGATTCGTACGACCGCGCGATCGACGCGCACGTGAAGAACCTCCGTCGGAAGATCGAACCGGAGGTCGGGCACCCGCGCTTCGTGTTGACCGTGCATGGCGTCGGCTATCGGTTCGCCGATGACTGAGGGGCAGGGTCCGCCCTGGGGATCCGGCGGACCGCCGTGGATGCGCGGCGGTCCGCCGTGGGTTCGGCCCGGTGGCTTCGGACCCGGCCGGCGGTTCCGCCGCGGCGCGTTCGTGGCGCTGGCGTTCGTCGTGCTCCTGGTCGCGGCGCTGGCGACCGTCGTCGGCTCGATCCTCAGCGGGAACGCGCCGGCGCCCTGGATCACCGTGGCGGTCTCGGCCGTCGTCGTGGCCGGACTGATCCTCAGCGCGCGCGTGCTCTGGCGCAGCGCCCGCTCGGTGGGCTTGCTGATGGACGCGGCCGACCGCGTGGCCGGGGGCGACTACACGACCCGCGTCGGCGAGGTCCCCTCCCGTCCGCTCGGGAGGCTCACGGCCGCGTTCGACCAGATGACGGAACGACTGGAGACGAACGAACGCAGGCGACGGGAGCTGCTCGCCGACGTCGCGCACGAGCTGCGGAACCCGTTGCAGGTGATCCGCGGCTCGCTCGAAGGCATGCTGGACGGCCTCTATCCGGCGGACGAGGAGCGCCTGCGCCCGCTGCTCGACGAGACCGAGGTGATGTCGAGGCTCCTGGAGGATCTCCGGACCCTTTCGATGGCGGAGGCCGGCGTGCTGACGCTGGAACGGGAGACGGTCGACCCTCGCCGGATCGCCGAGGAGGCGGTGGAGGCATACCGGTCGACGGCGGATGAGGCCGACGTCCGGCTGAAGCTGGTCGTCGGCAACGACGCGCCGCCCGCGATCGACGCCGACCCGGTACGTCTGACCGAGGTGCTCGCGAACCTCCTGACGAACGCGATCCGTCACAGCCCGGCCGGTGCTTCGGTGACCGTTCGCGTCGGGAGCGCGAACCGCGACGTGGTGTTCGAGGTCGATGACGACGGGCCCGGCATCCCGAGCGACCAGGTGCCGTTCGTCTTCGATCGCTTCGTCACCTCGGCCGATACGGGTGGCACCGGGCTGGGGTTGGCGATCGCGAAACGACTGGTGGAGGCGCACGGCGGGACGATCGAAGCGATCACCCCGAACGGCGGCGGGACGCACATGCGCGTGCGGATCCCGTCAGGCCCTTAGAGCGCTCGCATCCGGTTGTTCCGAGCGTTGTGCTCGAGCTCCGCGGGACCCAGGGATCCTCGGGTGTGCCGGTCCCTTTCGCGCTCACAATCCACGCCTCCTTCGTCGAGCGGGACGAGCATATCCGGGAGCGACGTTTACCCTTGAAGGCATGAGCGTCGAATCGCAGATGCTGCCGCTGGGAACCGAGGCGCCCGACTTCGCGCTTCCCGACGTCGTGACGGGTGACACGGTGAAGCTCGCCGACGTCGTGGATGCTCCGGCGCTGCTGGTGATGTTCATCTGTCGCCACTGCCCCTACGTGCGACATGTCCGCGCGGGGATCGCCCAGCTGGGTCGGGATCACGTGGACACCGGGTTGGCGATCATCGCGATCAGCGCGAACGATCCGGAGACCTACCCGGAAGACGCGCCCGCGAGCCTCGCCGAGGAGGCGCGCGAAGCCGGGTACACGTTCCCCTATCTCTTCGACGAGACGCAGGAGGTCGCGAAGGCGTACCACGCGGCCTGCACGCCGGACTTCTTCCTCTTCGGTGAGGACCGGCGCCTCGTCTATCGCGGACAGTTCGACGACAGCAGGCCGGGCAGCGGGCGGCCGGTGACCGGCGCGGACCTGCGTGCCGCGATCGACGCAACCCTCGGAGGACGACCCGTCGCCAAGGACCAGGCGCCGAGCGTTGGCTGCAGCATCAAGTGGCGCGAGGGCAACGAGCCGGACTAGATCAGCCTCACCGGTCGAGCCGCTCGTGCATGGTGGCTTCGATCATCGCGGCGAGCTCCGGCATCTCCATCTGCAACGCCCGGAAGCGCGTGCCGAACATGGCGAGCAACTCGAGGTCCGTCTCGGCCACCACGTCCGCCGTCCTTCGTCCGTCGCCCAGGATCGCGGCCTCGCCGAAGAAATCGCCCCGACCGAGACGCCGGAGTTCCTTGTCGCCGTGCAGCACGCGCGCCTGGCCCTCCTCGATCACGAAGAACGCGTACCCGCTCGTCCCCTCGTGCGTGACGCCATGGCCCGCCTTCGTTCCCTCCTCGTCGAGCCACGACGCGAGCGACGCGAGCTGGTCCTCCGGCAGGTCATCGAACAGCGGGATCTTCGACAGACGTGGCAACATCGACGGCCAACGATCTCTCCTTCCGATCGGCTCACCGAACGGTACGTGGTGTTGTTCTGCCTGGGAGGGCCGTTCCTCCGGTGCTCATCCGCCGGTCACCGAAGATTCACCGCCGGCGCAGATCGATGCAGGCCGATGACCGGATCCGTGCGGTTCAGGTCCTCGGACGAACCTCGACGACGCCATCCACGACCCGGACGTCGAACGCCGGCACCGGATGCATCGCCGGCCCCCGGCGCACCTTGCCATCGGTGAGGTCGAACATGCTGCCGTGCGCGGGACACGTGACGGTGAGCGGCGAGCCCGTGAGGTGCAAGAGGCCACGGTCCAGCGGCGCTCCTTGGTGCGTGCAGCGGAGCCCGATCGCGTAGAGCGCCTCGCCGTTCCTCAGGACGAAGGCCTCGGTGCCGCCGACCACGATCCGCCGCGGGCGTGCCTCCTCGAGCTCCTCGAGTGGCATCGCGCGCTCCCATCCGTCCGCCATCCGGCGCCCCTCCGATCGATCGGCCCCTCACGGGGCCGGGAACCGAACCTCCGCGCGCAGTCCACCCTGTGGGCTTCGGCCCAGCACGACCACGCCACCGTGCGCGAGGGCGACCTCGCGCACGATCGACAGCCCCAGCCCGCTGCCGCCCGTCGCGCGGCCGCGAGCGCCGTCCAACCGGACGAACCGCTCCAGCACCCGCTCGCGATCGGCGGACGCGATCCCCGGACCATCGTCCTCGACCGTCAGGGCGACGTGGCCGTCGGACGTTCCCACAGCGAGCCAGATCCGGGCCCGCGCGTGGCGCAGGGCGTTGTCCGTGAGGTTGCGCACGATCCGCTCGACGTCGGTGCGGCGGCCCAGGATGCGAGCAGTCGACACGCCACGCGTGTCGACCGCGAGTGACGTCGTGCTGCGGAGGCGGACGGCCTCCGCGAGCACGACGTCGTCCAGGTCGACCTCGTCGAACCGCGCTAGCGGGACGTGCTCATCCAGCCGCGCCAGGAGGAGGAGGTCGTCCGCGAGCCCCTGCAGGCGTGCGTCTTCCGCCAGGACGACGGAGGCGAGCTCCTCGAGGTTCGTGGTGTCGGGGTGCTCGACCGCAACCTCCGCGTGCTGCCGGATCGTCGCGACCGGCGACCGCAGCTCGTGCGAGGCGTCGGAGATGAACCGACGCTGGCGTTCCTGCCCACGTTCCAGACGGTCGAGCATCCGGTTCATCGTCCGCGCCAACCGCCCGACCTCGTCGTCGCGCGACGGTGTCGGCACGCGCCGATCGAGCTCGGTCGAAGAGATCCGCTCGACCTCCTCGCGCATGTCCTCGACCGGACGCAACGTCCTGCCGACCATCCACCAGGTCACGAGCCCGACGACCACGAGGAGGAGGGGGACGCCGACCAGCAACGCGAGCGCGACCACGTGTCTCGCGTCGTCGATATCGTCGATATTGAGCCCGACGACCACGGTCCGCGGTCCGTCGGCGCCGACCGTCACCGCCGAGGCCGCGATGAACGGCCCGGCCACGGTCGGGACCCGGACGCGGACGGCGCCGTCGGGACCCGGGACAGCGAGCGCCGGCAACCCGACGACGTTCGCGCTCGACGCGACGACCGCCGGCCCGCGAAGCACCTGGACGAACTGCTCCTCCGGGTCCGCGACCACGATCGTCCCGCCGTCTTTCACACCGTCGTCGGCGATCTGCTGCGCCCGGACCGTTGCTTGGTCAGCGGCCTGTGCCGTCAGCGAACTGCCGACGAACGCGACCATGGCGAACGCCGCCAGGATGGAGGCGATCCCCACCACCGCGACCGCCGTCGCGGTGACGCGCGCGCGGATGCCGGCCGGTCGCTGCCGGCGCGCCCACGCACGAAGGCCGCGGAGGCGATCAGCCACCGTCGGCCGCCAGTCGGTACCCGGACCCGCGGACGGTCTGGATCGCCTCCCTGCCGAACGGGCGATCGAGCTTCGTGCGCAGATGCCCGACGTAGACCTCCACGATGTTGAGGTCCCCGTCGAAGCTCCCCTCCCAGACGTGATCGAGGATGTCGGTCTTCGAAACGACGTCGCCGCGGTGGTGGAGTAGGAACTCCAGCAGGGCCATCTCGCGGGCCGTGAGCGACACCTCCACGTCGCCGCGCCACGCGCGGCGCTCTCCCGGATCGAACCGCAGGTCTCCAGCCTCCAGCACCGCCGGTCGCTCCGTCGCTCCGCGGCGGATCAGTGCGCGCAGCCTGGCGACGAGCGCCACGTACGAGAAGGGTTTGGTGACGAAGTCGTCGGCCCCCGTATCGAGCGCTTCGGCCTCGTCGAACTCACCGTCTTTGGCGGTGAGCATCAGGATCGGCGTCCAGTTCCCCTCCGCGCGAAGGCTCGCGCACACGCGATAGCCGTTGATCCCCGGCAGCATGATGTCGAGCACGATCGCGTCGTAGGGATGCTCCCGGGCCATCCACAGACCATCGGTCCCGCTCGTCGCGACGTCGGTCGCGAACCCTTCCGCGTCCAGGCCCCTGCGAAGGCCTTCGGCCAGCTGCTCCTCGTCCTCGACCACCAACACGCGCACGCACCCACCTCCTCGCGCGAGGCGCGTCTATCTTCTCCCGAAGCGCTGAACACGCGCTGAACGGCGGTGCCTCGACGTTCAGGGCCTCGTCAGGTGAGGAACGCGACACTGGGTTCACGGACGCAAGAGGAGGACCCATGAGGTTCCGACGGATCGTGACGGCAGCCCTCGCAGCCCTGCTCGCGGTTGGAGCGATCGGGACGATGACCGTGATGCGTCGGCCGGCGCTCGCCGGCGTCGCGGGCGCGATCGACCCCGGCGACTTCACCAACCCCGTGGCCAATCCCTACTTCCCGCTCACGATGGGGACCGTGTTGCACTACCAGGGCAGCGAGGACGGCAACGGGTTCCGCGAGCGGGTGGCGACCACCCACCGGACGAAGACGATCCAGGGAGTCACCGCGACCGTGGTGCTCGACGTGCTCCGCCGCACGGACGACGGCTCCGTCGCGGAGAGAACGCATGACTGGTACGCCGACGACAACCTCGGGAACGTCTGGTACTTGGGTGAGCGGACCGCCACGTACACCAGGCAGGGTCGCGTGAGCAGCCGGGAGGGCTCGTGGCAAGCCGGGGTGAACGGCGCGATCGCGGGGATCATCATGCCCGTCAACCCGCACGCCACGGACGCGTATCGACAGGAGTTCCTCCGCGGACACGCAGAGGATCAGGCGTGGATCGTCCAGCGGTCCGCTCACGTGACGGTGCCGTATCGGCACCTGGACCACGTGGTGCGTAGCTTCGAGTGGACCAGGCTCGAGCCGAACGTGCTGTCGTTGAAGTTCTACGGACGCGGGCTGGGGATCGTGTTCGAACGTGACGTCGCCGGTGGGACCGAGCTCTTCCGCCTGGTCTCGGTCACGCACGCATAACCGACGGAACGGCCCGAGGGAAGGCCAGGACGAAGGTGGTGCCGCCACCCTCATGGTCGCGGAGGTCCAACCATCCGCCGTGCGCCTGCATGATCCGTTTCGCGAGGAACAGGCCGATGCCGAGCCCCTCGTGGGAGCGGTTGCTGGTCCACTCGACCTGCGTGAACAGCTCGAAGATCCGGTCACGCTGGTCGGGCGGGATCCCGGGACCGCGGTCGGAGACCTCGAGCCGGATCTCCTCGTCGGCGCCCACCGCGCGGAGTTCGACAGGGGCTTCGTTGCGGAAGTCCAGGGCGTTCTCCGTCACGAGCACGAGCGCCCGCGACGCGAGCGCCTGGTGTGCCAACACCTCCGAGACCAGAAGCTCGTCCGAAACCTGGGTGTCGATCGCGCCTTCTTGGAGCGCGGCGAACTCCCCGAGCGCCTCGCCGACGATGGAACGGACGGGAACCGCTTGCGTCGGGAGCGTCGCTTCGCGCTCGAGCGAGACCACCGCACCGATGTTCGCGACGAGTCGCCGGAGCCTCCCCGCCGCTCGCTTGACCCCGTCGGCAAGGTCGCGCAGTTCCTCGCCGCTCAGCCGGCCGTCCGATACCGCGAGGGTGGCTGCGGTCCCCTGGATGGTGGTGATCGGGGTGAACAGCTCGTGCGCGAGGATCTGCACCAGCTCGGTCTTCATCCGGTTCAGCTCGCCCAGCTCCGTGCTCAACTTCTCCGCTCGGGCGAGCGACCGCCCGAGCTCCTGCACGACCTTCCCGATCACCTTGGGCGACAGGTTGCTCTCTCCCCGGACGCTTCCGTGGATGGCGGCGATGATCTCGCCCGGTGCGGATCCCTTGATCAGGTAGCCGATCGCGCCGGCGCGCACCATGTCGACGACCGACGCACGATCGAACTGCGCCGATAAGGCGACGATCTTCGTGTGGGGCGACACCTCGCGGATCCCGCGGGCGGCGACACCGCCGCCGCCCGCGGGCATGCGAACGTCGAGCAGCGCGACATCCGGTCGTGCGGTGGCCGCCGCTTCCACAGCGGCCACCGCATCGTTCGCGGTTGCCACGACGACGATCGAGGGGTCGCCGCCCAGCAGCTCCGTGAGGGCGTCGACGACGAGCGGGAGATCATCGGCGATCAACACGCTGATCGGCGTCATCGACTCATCCCGCCGTTCTCCGCGGGAGCTTGATCTCGACGTGGTTCCTTCGCCCACCACGCTCCCCATACTGAACCACCCTTCGGCGAGGCTCCGTGGAGCTCCGGCGATCCGGGGCAGAGGCCGTGACCGGGCACCCGGACGGAGGATCAGCCCTCCCCGACCGGCTCCCACACCAGCTCGGCGACCTCGAGGATCACGTCGAAGCCCTCCCCCGCCGCACGTGGGTGTACCTCCCCGGTCAGCGCGCAGACGGTGTCGTTCAGCCACGCGTAGCGCTGGTCGTCGGTCAGGTGGGTGAGGCTGCCGGCCAAGCGTCGCATGCCGCTTCCGGTCAGCGTGGCGAGGCCGCTCCAGCTGAACAGGATCGTGGCGTCGTCGTCGGTCTCGAGGACGCCTCGGAACTCGGGGACGAGCGCGTCGTCGACACGACGACGCGGGAAGTTAGCGGCGCGGTAGCGCGCGTTCACGCGGCCTGCGACCCTGCCCTCCGCGATCAGGAAGCTCTGACCCTCGGAGCCGCCCGAGGCCTGGAGCGACACGCTCCAGGCCTCCGGCGTGGTGAAGGTCGCGCGGTACAGAGGCTCCAACCGCATCGCAGGTCTCAGGCGACCGCGATCCCGGCGACCGTCGCCGGCAGACCCTCCCACGAGCCGATCGTCGTGAGCGACCCGTCGGCGCCGATCGTCCAGCCGTAGATCCGGCCGCCGTCCGCGTCGATCGCGTAGAGGGAACGACCGTCCGCGCTCAGCGCCTCGTCGCGGAGGCCCGGCCGGCCGTCCACGGCCAGCCCGGCCGTGGCGTCCTCGAGGCTGAGCGATCCGTCGGCGCCGATCGCGTACCGCGATACGGCGCCGTCGGCGAAGTTCGTGGTGAACGCGAAACGGTCGTCGGGCGTGATCACGACCCAGCAGATCTCGCTCCGTCCGTTGCCGACGGACGAGGTGACCAGCCGGACATCGCCGCCGTCGATCCGATAGGACGACGCCGCGGCGGCGCCCTTCTGAGCCCGGAAGGCTTCGGTCACGACGAGCGTCCCGCCGCCGGTGATCGCGAACCCGTACGGCGTTGGGCCGGCGGATGCCACGACGCGCGGCATCCCGAGCTCCCCCGCTGATCCGATGTCGTACCGCGCGACGGAATCGGTGCCCCGTTGGGTCACGATGAGCGTCGCACCATCGCGTGTGAACCCCACTTGTGCGGGATCGGCGTCGGCCGACGGGAGCGATCCTTCAGAACCCGGGAGAGGCTCGAGTCGGTCGCCGGTAAGCCGGTATCCCGTGAGACCGGGCTTGCCGGTATTCAAGACGTACACGAGCCCGTGGTGCTCGGCGACGCTCTTCGGCGCCGAGCCCGCCGCGACTTTCTGCCGGAGCTCGAGCGAGCCGTCCTCCCCAACGGAGAAGAGGCTGACGTCGTCGCTCGCGACGTTCGTGACAAGCAGGTGGCGCCCGTCTCTCGTGAGCGTGACGGAGCCCTGCGAGGTCAGGTGCGGCTTCGCGTCGCCGGCCCCTCCGGTCGCGAAGGTCCCGATCCGGTCAAGCGCCCCGTGCCCGTCGCGACGGAACGCAATCACTGCGTTCGTAGGCTCGTTGGTCTGGGTGTAGACCACGCCGCCTCCCATCCCATCCATCATCGTTGCCCCCTTCGGGTCGATCTCCAGCTCCCACGCGCTATGAACCTCAGTCGGAGCAGGGACCGAACCGTTACAAGCACCGCTCAGCGGACGGCTTCGGGACGGATCCCACCCTGCGTCTCGGCGCCGTATCGCTCCTTCTCCTTCGCCAGATCCAGCCGGCCGATGCGTCGGCGGGCGTCACGAGCCGCATCGTCCAGCAGCTCCGCCGGGACGATCCACGCGACCTCGAACTCCAGGCCGTCGGGATCGGCTCCGTACAGGCTCTTCGTGGTCCCGTGATCGCTCGCACCCGTGAGCGCACCGGCATCCGTGAGTACGCCGGCCAGGCGTTCGAGCTCCGCGAGCGTGTCCACTTCCCACGCGAGGTGATACAGCCCGACCGTCGAACGACCGGCAGCCGACGGCGCCGCCTGCGAACCGATCTCGAACAGCCCGAGGTCGTGATCGTTGATCGATCCCGGCGCTTGCAGGAACGCCGCCCGGAACCCCTCCGGGGTCATCGGGATCGCGCGGAACCCCATGACGTCGGTGTAGAAGCGGACGCTCCGATCCAGATCGACCACGTACAGGACGGCATGGTTCAGTCGCGTGATGGGCATCGGTGACACCTCCTGGTCGGTATCCACCGTAGCCCGCGCCGCCTACCAGCGCCTCGGGACGCGTCGGTCCTCGGCCCTATCCTGATGGGCATGGATTGCCACGTGTGCGGCTCCAGCCTGCCCGACGGCGCCCGCTTCTGCCCCAGCTGCGGCGCCCTCGTGACCGGTGCGACCGCGACCGACGAACGCAAGATGGTGACGGTCCTGTTCGCCGATCTGGTGGACTCCACCGGACTGTCGCAGCGCCTGGACGCCGAACGTGCCCGCGAGGTGCTCGGCAGGTTCTACGACGTCACGGTCGATGAGCTCCATGCGCTCCGCGGTCGTCCCGAGAAGTTCATCGGCGACGCCGTGATGGCCGTCTTCGGGCTGCCCCAGGTGCACGAGGACGACGCGCTCCGAGCGGTGCGCGCCGGGCTCGCGATCAGGGAGCGTGTGCGCCGCCTGTGCGATGAGCTCGGTCTCGCCACGCCGCTCGAGATCAGGGTCGGGATCGAATCCGGCGAGGCCGCAACCGGGACGGGCCCCGACGGGCAACTGCTCGTGACCGGGTCAGTCGTCAACGCGGCCGCGCGGCTCCAGACCGCCGCTGCTCCCGGCGAGGTGCTGGCCGGGGAGACCACGCGAACGCTCACCGAACGGTCGGTGTCCTTCGGCGAGGAACGGCTCGTCGAGGCCAAGGGTTTCGTCCAGCCGCTCTCCGCGTTCTGCGTCGACGGTCTCAGCACGCGGTCCGCACGCCGAACGATCCCGTTCGTCGGACGCGCCGACGAGCTCGCGATGCTCCGCCGTTCGTTCTCACGCGTGATCACCACGTCGCGACCGCTCCTGTTCACCGTGGTGGGTGAGCCCGGGATCGGCAAGTCCAGGCTCGCGGCGGAGTTCCTCGCCGGTTTGGACCCCGAAGGCACGGTGTTGGTCGGGCGGAGCCACCTCGGCGCGGACAGCGCCACGTTCGCCCCCGCGGCGGCGATCGTGCGCGAAGTCGCCGGCATCGGCGACGACGACCCGGTCGACGTTGCCGTGCAGCGTCTGCGGGAACTCGTGCAGCGCGTGTGTCCGCCGGGACCGGACGCTCGAACCGTGGATCGCCTCCAGGCGTTGCTGGGACTCAACGAACCTCGGCGCGACGAATCCGCGTTCGTCCACGACGTCCGGTCGGGCTTCCTCTCCCTCATCGAGGGGCTCGCGAACGAACGACCCGTCACCCTGCTGTTCGAAGATGCACAGACGCTCCGGCCCCAGATGCTGGATCTGATCGAACGCGTCGCGGCACGCGGCCGGCACGGCCCGGGGAAGGTGCTGATCCTCGTCGCCACCCGGACGGACCTCCTGGAGGAGCGACCCACGTGGGGAACGGGCGCCGCCAACCAGGTCTGTCTGCGGCTGGAACCGCTGTCGGACGAGGAGGCGACGGAGCTCGTCCTGAAGGCCGGGGGTGGGCGGGTCGACGACGACCAAGCCACCACGATCACGGGACGAGCGGGCGGCAATCCGTTCTTCATCGTGGAGTCCACCGGCATGCTGCTCCGTGACCGTCCGGCGACCGACGGTGAGCTCCTCATCCCTCCCACCGTCCAGGCGATGGTCGCCTCGCGGCTCGATGGGCTGCCGCCCGAACATCGCGACCTCGCCCGGCGGCTCTCCGTGTACCGCTACGACTTCGATCTGGAGGAGGTCTCCACCGTCGCGCAAGCGGGCGAGGACGAGCTCCAGGAACTGATCGACGCCGAGATCATCGTGCGCGAGGAGATCGCCGGCTCCTCACCACGGTGGCGGTTCCGGCACGAGGTCCTTCGCGATGTGGCCTACGCCAGCCTGCCGAAACGCGAACGGCTCCGCCTCCACACGGTGATCGCGGAACGGCTGCAGGCGCAGGGCGCCATCACGTGGGCCGCGGATCACCTCGAGGCCGCGGCGCACGCGTCGTTGGACCTCGACCCGCAGGACCGACGGGCCGCGGAACGAGCGGCCGACGCGTTGCTCGCGGCCGGTGACCGGACGCGTCGACGGATGGAGAGTCGCTCCGCGCTCGACTTCTACGCGCGGGCGCTCGCGTTAGCTGGGGCCGAAGACGCGTGGGGGGTTCGTGAGGCGCGCGCGCTCGCCGGGATCGGGGAGGCTCGTTACTGGCTCGCCGAATACCCCGCCTCCATCGAGGCGCTCGAGCGAGCGATCCAGCTCGGGACGGCGCTCGAGGACGACTGGACGCTCGCGCTCGCGCTCCGGTTCCGCGGCGACCTCGCGATCAACGTCGACGCCGACCTCGAGGCCAGCGAACAGCTCCTCGCGCGATCGGTCGCTGCTGCCGAGCGGCTCGGCGAGCCGTGGGCGATCGCTCGTTCGTTGCTCTTCTCCGGGTGGGTCCCGTGGACGCGCGACCGGTATCAGGACGCGGAGCCCATCTGGCGCCGCGCGCTCCAGATCGCTCGCGACGGCGAGGACCGCTGGGCCGAGGTGCGCGCCCTCACGTCGTTGTCCATCAACCATTCAGAGATGGGCGACGAAGCCGAGGCGCTCACGCTGATCCAGGAGGCCCAGGAGCTGGCCGCTCGGATCGGGGATCAATTCAGCGTCGCCGTGACCACCACGCAGCGCGCGCGCGTCGACGCCGACATGGGCCGGCTCGACGACGCCGTCCGGCAGCTCGACGTCGCCGTCGGGATCTTCGGCGATCTCGGGGCGCGGTGGGAGCTCGCGGACGCCACGGCGGAGCGCGGGATCACGAAGCGCGAGATGGGTCTCTTGGATGGGGCCGAGGAGGATCTCGGACGAGCGATCAGGCTCTCCGAAGAGCTCGGCGAACGACAGTTGGCCAGCTGGACCTGGCGCGCGCTCGCGCGAGTATCCGAGAAGCGAGGCGATCAGGACCTGGCGGCCGAACGTTTCCGTCTGGCCGAACAGGCCCAGGCCCGGGGGCCCCATTAGGCGGAGCACCTTCAGCCTGATCAGGTCAGCGAACCCTGACCCTCGATCGCGGAACGCCGGCGACGACGAGGCTGGACGTCGGAGGCGTCACCATCCACCGGGTGCTCCACCAGCGCGACCACGCGCGCGGTCATGAATCGCGCCGTCCGGACGACCGTGCCGCTCCGGGTGACCTCAGAGACCTCGATCACGCCGCGACCGGTCGAGACCTCCACACGCCTGCCCGCGCGGGTCGCCTCGATCTCGTAGGTCTGCACGCCGGTACCGATATCGACCGCGACCTCGACCCGGTCTCCGCGCGACATAGGCCGATCGTAGGCGCGATCGGTGCGGGCGGTCCAGCGGAGCTGGACCGCACGCACCGATCAGCCCACGTGATCGATCACGCCGTAGGCCGTCGCCCCTTCCGGATCGAGGATGAAGTCACGGTCGAGGTCTTCGTGGATCCGCTCGATCGTCTGTCCGGTATGCCGAGCGAGGATCTCCTCCATCAGGCGGCGCTGTCGGACCATCTCCTCGGCCCGGATCTTGATGTCGATCGACTGTCCCTGGCCCGTGCTGCCCCAGGGTTGGTGCAGCAGGACCCGAGCGGTCGGCAGCGCGTGGCGTTTCCCCGCCGCGCCGGCCGCCAGCAGGACGGCGGCGCCGCTCGCCGCTTGCCCGATACACCACGTCGAGACGTCGGGCTTGATGGCCTGCATCGTGTCGTAGATCGCGAACAGGGCGGTCACGTCGCCCCCCGGCGAGTTCACGTAGAGGGAGACGTCGCGATCCGGACCTTCCGCCTCAAGGAACAACAGCTGCGCGATCACGAGGTTCGCGAGCTCGTCGTTCAGCTCGGAACCCAGGAAGACGACGCGCTCGCGGAGCAGCCGCGAGTAGATGTCGAACGCCTGCTCGCCCGAGGCTGATCGCTCGACGACGGTCGGGACGCCGCTCGTTCGCATGTTCGGACCTCCTTCGGGTACGATGGCAACCTTCTGGTTGCCGACCGTACCGGACGGGGTGATGTTCGGCAACCGGACGGTTGCCGGGATCACACAGAACCGAGGCGAGATGTCGACCGAGGTCCACGAGGAGATCATCGAAGCTCCGCCCGAGGACGTTTGGGGGTTCATGGTCGATCCCGCCGCGCTCTCGGCATGGTTCGGGGCGGACGCCTGGCTCGAACCGGAGCCCGGCGGCGTGGTGCGGTTCCGATTCGCAGGTGGCCTGGAACGCCGCGGCCGGGTGGAGCACGTCGCACCGTTCCGCACGCTCACGTGGCGCTGGCGGGAGCACCTGGGCGCGGGGTTCGGCAGTCGGATCGGCGAACCGTCGTTCGTGACGATCGATCTGCGCCGGGTCCCCGTTGGGACCCGCGTGCGCATCACCGAGCGAGCGGCACCGGCACTCGCCGAAGCGGGCCGATGACCGCTCGCGACGACGACGCCGTGTTCCAGGCGCTGGCCGACCCGACCCGCCGGACCTTGCTCCGCGCGTTGTCGGCGTCTGGTCCCTCCACGCTCGCCGAGCTGTCTTCCGGTGTCCCCGTCTCGCGCCAGGCCGTCTCGAAGCACCTCGCTCTGTTGCAGGATGCCGGATTGGTGGTTGGGCGGGGTGAGGTCCGGGGCCGGCGGTACGAGCTCACCCCCGCTCCGCTCGCCGACGCGCTGGGGTGGATGGTCGACGTCGGCGCGGGATGGGACGACCGGCTCGCACGATTGAAGCACCAGGTCGAAGCGCGGCGGCGTTAGCCGAGCACGAGAGCGGCCATCAGCCGGCGGCGGATCCCCGCGACGTCCATGCCCAGCTCGCGGTCGTGCTCCTCGGCGGTTCCGTACGTCGTGATGAATCGCCGGGGGACCCCTACCGACGCGAAACGCGAAGGCACGTGGCGGAGCCCGTCGGCGAGCGAGGTGAGCATGGTCCCCTCGTAGAAGGGTTCGACCGCGATCACGAGAGGATCGGGACCGGCGACGGCGGCGAGCCCGGCCGCGTCGAACGGCGCGACGCTCGCGGTGTAGAGCACCGACACGTCCAGCCCCTCGCAGGCCGCGAGCGTCCGCGAGAGGAGGGGGCCGACGACGACCACGGTCGCGCGGTTGCCCCGTCGGACGACCTCGAGCCGTCCACGGGCAACCTCGAACGCGACGTCGTTCTGCGCGACGCTCGCCCGGAGGTAGGTCAGCCTGCCGTCCGCGTAGGTCTGGCGCAGCAACCGGTCAAGCTCCGCGGCGCAACCCGGGACGAGCACGTCGGTGCCCGGCACCATCAGCACGACCCCCACATCTCCCGGCGAGTGGTGCGTCCCGCCCTCGGTCCCGTAGTCGTACGGCGCGCCGACGCTCGCGAGCGTGCCGGCCAGCCCCTGGTAGCCGAAGTCCAGCTTGACCTGCTCGAAGGGACGCTCCACGAGGAACGGCGCCATCGTATGCGCGATCGTGTAGAAGCCCTCCATCGCGAAACCGGCGGCCACCCCAACGAGGGTCTGCTCCATGATCCCCACGTTGACCACCCGGTCGGGCGCGATCGCCATCGCCCGTTCGAACCGGTCGACGCTGATCTCGGCGAGCACCACGGCGACGTTCGGATCACGCTCGAGCAGGTCGGTCGCCGTCCCCGCGAGCTGGGTGCGCATGTCGGTCACCACTCGCCCTCCGGGATGTCCGCGACCACCGCGTTCGGCCGCTCGTGCGATCGATCCGAGAGCGCGTCGTACAGCTGGTCCTGCTCGTGACCGTCGACCACGACGACGTCCCACCCGAAGGAACCGAGCCGCGGCTCCCATGGACCCATCGGGATGGAAGAGCTGTGGTTGTCGATCACGAGCAGCGTGAGGTTCGTCAGGTGCATGTGCGGGGCGAGCAGGATCGATTCCCAGTTCGAGCCCTCGTTGAGCTCCGCGTCGCCGCAGAGCACGACGACCCGTTGGTTCAGCGATCCCTTCGCGCGGAGCGCCAGGGCGGAGCCGACTGCGAGCGCGAGGCCGTGTCCGAGCGAACCGGTCGACGCCTCGACGCCGGGTACCTGGTTGCGGTCGGGGTGCGAGCCGAGCGGGTTGCCCCACTCGAGGAACCCGGCCAGTACACCTTCCGGGAAGAATCCCTTGGCGGCGAGCACCGCGTAGTAGGCGCTCGGTCCGTGACCTTTGCTGAGGATGAAGCGGTCGCGAGCCTCGTCCCTCGGCGACGCGGGATCGACGCGGAGCACGCGGTCGTACAGGACCCAGAGCGCGTCGAGCGTCGACGTGCTGCTCTCCTCGTGCTTCTCATCGCCGGTCGCGAGCGCCATCAGCTCGCGGACGTGATCCAGGTCGGGACGGGTCGTCATCGCGAGGACCGTACAACCTCATGTGCGCGCGCGGTCCAGAACCCCGCCGCGTGGCGTGATCAGGACGTGATCAGTAGGTGTAGATCGCGGCGACGTTGATCCCGCGCTGTGTGACGCGATCGATCCGCGCCCACGGGAACAGGACGCGGACCTGCTCGTCCCCATCGCGTTGGAGAACCTCGACGCCGTGCGGCGTCATCTTCACGTCGGCGGTCTCATCGAAGTCGGCGGCCTTGCCGTCGACGAACGTGATCTCGGTATGCATCCTGCCCTCCCACGGGGAAGCCCTCAGCGTAGTCCCTCCGGCGCCCGCTGGCCTCGGCCGATGGTCGGTACCCTCCGGGCATGCGCTTCGCCCCGCAGGACGTCGCGTTCGTGGCCGACCCCTATCCCGTCTACCAGGAGCTGCGGGCCTCCGCGCCGGTCACCTACGACGCGGCCACCGATCACTGGCTCGTGACCCGGCACCGCGATGTCGACGCGCTGCTCCGCGATCGGCGGTTCGGCCGGACCTACCTCCACGCGGCATCCCACGAGGAGATGGGCCGTGATGCCCCCTCGGCGCGACTCGCACCCTTCTGGCGACTGATCAACGCCGGGATCCTGGACATGGAGGGCTCGGACCACCGCCGCGTCCGCCGCCTGGTCTCGAAGGCCTTCACCCCCGCCTATGTCGAGGGCCTCCGGCCGCGCGTCGAGCGGATCGTGGCCGATCTCGCCGGCGCCGTGAACGACGCCGGTGAGATCGACCTCCTCCCGACGATCGCGGAGCCGCTGCCGGTCACCGTGATCGCGGAGATGCTGGGCGTGCCCGACGCCGACCGCCACCTCCTGCGTCCGTGGTCCGCGGACATCTGCCGGATGTACGAGCTCAACCCTTCGGCGGAGGCGGAGGCCGCCGCGGTCCGCGCGAGCCTCGAGTTCTCGGAGTACTTGCGCGCGCTCGCACGCGAGCGCGCGCACCACCCCGGCGAGGATCTGATCTCCGAGCTGGCCCAGGTCGTCGACGAGGGCGACCGGCTCACCGAAGACGAGCTCGTGGGGACGTGCGTCCTGCTGCTCAACGCCGGCCACGAGGCCACCGTGAACGCCACGCTGATCGGCTGGTGGACACTGTTCCGCAACCCCGACCAGCTGCGTCGGCTGCGCGCGGATCACGGCTTGCTTCCGACCGCGGTGGAGGAGCTGCTGCGGTTCGACACACCGCTGCAGCTGTTCGAGCGGTGGGTCCTCGAGCCGTTCGAGCTCCACGGCACGCCGATCCCGCGAGGCGCCGAGCTCGGTCTCGTCTTCGGATCGGCCAACCGCGATCCCGAGGTGTTCGAGGAACCCGACCGGTTAGAGCTCGGCCGCACGCCGAACCCGCATCTGAGCTTCGGCGCCGGGATCCACTTCTGCCTCGGCGCGCCGCTCGGTCGCCTCGAGCTCCAGACCTCGTTCCGGGCGCTCCTCGAACGCTTCCCGCGGATGGAGCCGGTCGAGGAGCCGCGATGGAAGCCGAGCTACATCGTGCGCGGGCTCGCAGGCCTGCGCGTCCGCCTCGGCTAAGGTGCGCGCCATGAACGAGGATCAACAGGACGAGGCCTACCGGCGTGGACGGGAACGGTTCCTCGAGATCCACGACGAGAAGGCGCTGCGGACCGTCGAGGGTCTCGGCGATCTCGGCCGGCACATCGTCGAGTTCGTCTACGGCGAGATGTACACGAAGCCCGCCCTCACGGACCGCGAGCGCGAACTCGGCGCCGTCGTCGCGCTCACCGCGCTCGGACGCTCGTCCCAACTCCCCCAGCATCTTCGCGCCTCGCTCAAGGCAGGGCTCTCGCCGGATCAGCTCCGCGAGGCGATCATGCTGACCGCGACCATCGCGGGGTTCCCGCCGGCGATGAACGCGATGGCAACCCTCAAGAGCGTGCTCGCCGACCGTGATCGCTCGGCCGAACGCGAGGATCCTCCGGAGGATCGAACATGACGGGGAACCCCCCGCTCTCGCCTTATGCTGCGCGGATGACCCGGCTCCACGATCACCAGGGCGGCGCGCTGACGAAGGTCCTCGCCACCCTGTTGGTGCTCGCCTTGCTCGCGAGCGCGGCACTGTTCGTCTACACCCGGTCGCAGGATCCGCTGGCGCTGGGCGTGGACGCCTTCGTCGGCTACAACGCGGCATTGGCCGATCACGGCACGCCGACCGATCCGCTGGTGACGCTCGAGCCCAACGGGCAGATCTACGTCGCGACGACGGTCCGCAACGACGGGACCCTGCCGGTCACGATCACGGGGCTCGGGCAGTCCCCGAACGACGACCAGACGCCGTACATCCCGGTCGAGCTCCACCTCGGCGACGGCAAGACCGCGAACCCCGCGGGAAGCACGTCCGGGTTCCAGTCGGCGAAGTTGAATCCGGGCACGGGGATCGGGATCCTCGTGGTGTTCGCGGCGAACCCGAACCTCATCTGCAGCGTCTTCACGGACACGTCGGAGGGTAGCGGCACCGAGATCCGATCGTTCACCCTGAAGTACACGACGTACGGTATCCCCGATTCGCAGACGCTCGACGTCGGGCGCACGCTCGTCTCCGTCGCCCGGCCGACCCGTGCCGGTTGCGAGCAAACGACCGGCGGCTGAGCGGACGCGCGCGACCTCGCTCCGGCCTTCTGAGCGGCGCGACTATGCTGGCTGTGTGCCCCTCTACCGGCTCGAAGAGCCCTCCCCGGCGCTCACCGCACCCGTTGTCGTGGCCGCGTTCGACGGCTGGATCGACGCTGCGGGGGCGGCCAGCAGCGCCGCGGATCAACTCGCGGACGACGGCGAGCTGTTGGCCACGTTCGAAGGCGACGTGCTCTTCGACTATCGCTCACGACGTCCCACGCTCGACGTGGTGGACGGCACGCTGACGCGGCTCGTGTGGCCCACCCTCGAGCTCCATCGGCGCGGCGCGCCGGGGCGCGACCTCCTGGTGCTGCATGGTGCCGAGCCGGACTTCCGCTGGAAGGAGCTCGCGAACGACATCCTCGAGCTCTGCCTTCGGCTCGGTGTCGTGGAATGGGTGAGCCTCGGCGCGATCCCCGCTGCCGTGCCGCACACGCGCCCCGTTCCGGTGATGGCGACCGCCTCCGCCGAGGGCACGCTGCACGAGGCGGAGACGAAAGGACCTCCTGGCCTGCTGCGCGTTCCGAGCGCCGGGCTCTCCGCGATGGAGGTCGTCGTGAGCGGCAGCGGCATCCCCGCCGTTGGGTTCTATGCGCAGGTCCCCCACTACGTCGGCGGCCCGTACGCGGCCGCAACGCTCGCGTTGCTCCAGCACCTCTCCCGCCACCTGCGGATCGAGCTTCCGCTGGACGCGCTGAACGAGGACGCGATGACCCAGCGCGAGCGGTTGGACGCCGCCGTCGCCGGTGACGACGACGTCCGTGCGATCCTGCTGCAGCTCGAGAGCGCCAGCGAAGAGGAGCTCCCTTCGGGTGACGACCTCGCCGCAGAGATCGAGCGGTATCTGCGGAACGAGGGCCCCGGCACGATCCCGCCGTCGTGACGCGCGTCAGGCGTCGGGGCGCGCGGGTCGCGCGGACCCATCGGCCGGCGCGTCCGCGGGGATGCGCTCGTACTCACGGACGTGATGCCAGGGGATCCCGATACGACGCACCATGACGGTCCCCCGTGCCGTGTCGACGACGTCTTCGAGCAGCATCGTCACCGCGAACGCGCCGGTCTCGAACCCATCCGCCGACACCATGTGCTCTTCGGCTGCGCCGTGCACGTCGTCGATGACGAGTCGGACACGCGCCGACACCCGATGCTCCTCGGCGAACTCCTTCGGCGGCAGATCCCACTCGTAGCGGCGGACGCGGTGCCAGGGGATGAAGCGGCGTCCGATCGCGACCCCCCGCTCGGCGGCCTCGAAGTCGGCCGCCGGGGTCTGGATCGTCGAGCCGCCCCCGCCCGGCTCGTCGACGAGCACGGTCACTACGCCGCTCGCGATCCCCGTATCCAAGGTGCGCACCGGATCCATCGAACCACCCCCTACGTGTGGAGCGTACGTCGCTCGATCCGTCGCCGCGACGGGCGTTCGGCCCGAAACCATGAGCCCATCGGCCCTGCTAAGGTTCGAGCGCAGACGCGTCGCGGAGGCGAAGTCCGGTCGGAAACCGGCGCTGTCCCGCAACTGTGAGCCCGGAATGGGCGAGCCAGGCCGCCCTCGGCGACGCACCGGCTGAACGAACCCTCGTGGCAAGGGGGACCGGCCACCGGGCGCGCCGCCCGGAGACGACCCCCGCGCTCGGGCTCGTTCCGATGGGCGCGCGGACGCCCGGAAAGGAGCTGCCCTCATGGGCACGACCCTGAAGCGGGTCGCATCGCTGCTCGTCGTCTGTTCCGTTTCGGTCGCGATGGCGGGTCCCGCATCTGCGGTGATCACGGACCCCCAGCGGGCGCATCGTGCGATGGGATACGTCGGAGCGCAGCAGCAGACGAACGGCTCGTTCCCCGGCTTCTCGGCGATCGGCTCGACGGCCGACGCCGTGCTGGACATGGCGGCGACGGGGTACGGCGACGAGGCCACCGCGATCGCGTTCCTCCGTCGACAGGTTCGTCGCGGCAATGTCTCGACTGTCGGCCTGGCCGCGAAGGTCGTCATGGCGGCGGTGGCGGCCGGTCGCGACCCGTCCACGTTCGCCGGAACGAACCTGCTCGGCCACCTCACCGACGCCGAGCGGGCGAGCGGGCGGTTCGGCGACGCGACGGTCTTCGATCAGGCGCTCGCGATCCTCGCGATCAAGGCCTCCGGCCAGACGCCGGACGCCATGGCCGCGACCTGGCTGGCGGACGCGCAGTGTCCGGACGGCGGCTGGCAGTTCGACCGGCCGCACCGCGCGAGCGAGAACGGGCACTGCCGCGATGTGAGCAACCCCGGAGACTTCTTCCGCTCGGACACGAACACGACGGCATACGCCGTGATGGCGCTCGAGGGACTCGGGAACCCGCCCAGCGATCCCTTCGCGTTCTTCGCGGCGTTCCGCGACCCGGCGTACGGCGGATGGGGCTACACCGCGGGGTTCCGCAGGACGGATGCGAACTCGACCGCGCTCGTGATCCAGGCGTACGCCGCCGACGGTCGGGTCCTGCCGAAGGGGGCCATGAACGCCCTCCGGCGCCTTCAGTACCGCTGCGGCGCGGTCGCTTACTCGTTCACCGACGCCGGAAGGCGGACCGGGAGGGACGTGGGCGCATCGATCGGCGCCGTGCTCGGGTTCCTCCACGACCCGCTGCCCGTCACCCCCATCTCGCTCGGAACGCCCTGGGCGTCGACGTGCCGACCGTAGCGACGACCGTGCTCCGGCGTCCGGTCGCGGCCGCGCTTGTGGTGGTCGCCGCCATGATCCTCGTGACCCTGCCGGCGGTCACGGGCGCGGCGCCCGCATGCGCGGCCACGGCCGGGCCGCACGCCGCGCTCGTGATCGACACCGGGGCGGGCGTGCGCTCCTTCTGTGTCGCGCTGGACACGCCGAGCGTGAGTGGGATCCATCTGATCGAGCTGGCCGGCGCGCAGGATCGCCTCTCGTACGGGTTCGGCTCGGGCGGCCAGGCCGTCTGTCGCTTGGCCGGCGTGGGCCCGCAAGGTGACGATTGCTTCGCCGACTACCCGCAGTACTGGGGGTACTGGCACGGCGACGGGCACGGGGGCTGGACGTGGTCCTCCACCGGCGCCGCATCCGCCCGGGTGGGCGACGGCGCCAGCGATGGATGGGTGTGGGGCTCCGGCGACTCGGGCGCGACCCACCCGAAGCCGCCGCCGAGCACGATCGCCGACGTGTGCGTCACCGCGGCGGCTCCGGCGGCATCTCCGTCTCCGCCGCGGGCGACGCCCGCCGCGGCGGTCCCGAGCTCCGGAGCCCGCTTCTCCGCGTCACGGGCACCCACCGGTCCCAGCGATCCGGGCACGACCCCTTCGGCGAAGCGATCGAAGGAGGGCATCGGGAAGACCTCGGCGCCCGGCGGCCCCCCGACGGCGGGAGCACTGGCGGCGGCACCGGGTCCGCCGCCGGCGAGCGCCGGCCCCGGACCCGGGCTGCTCGTCGCGCTCGTGCTCGGGGCCGCGCTCGCCGGCGGCGGGTGGCTCCGGATGCGCACCTCGCGGCGGCGACGGAGCTCCGGGTGATGGATCGCCCCACCCTGCATCCGATGGCCTGGATCGTCTGGGCCAGCTCGGCCGGCTTCGTCGCGTTCGTCACGACCGATCCCGTCTACCTCTTCCTGCTCTGGGCGGTGTCGTGGTTCGTGTACGCGGGCCACCGCGTCGACGCCGAGCACGCTCGTTCGTTCCGTCTGTTCCTGACGGGAGCGGTGGTCGCCGTCACGCTGCGGACCGGCCTCGTCTTCTTCGGAACGGTCAGCGCCGCGAACACGACGTTCTCGTTCCTCGAGGGGCTCCGGCTGGGCACGATCCTCGTGATCTTCGGCACGTTCAACGCCGTCACAGACCCCTTCGGGCTCGTTCGGATGGCGCCGCGGCACTTCCACGAGCCGGCGCTCGCCGCCGCGCTCGCACTGTCGATCGCCCCGCGGACCGTCGCCGGCGTCGGGCGCGTGCGCGATGCCCAGCGGATGCGCGGGATCCGCATCCACGGTGCGCGCGCGCTTCCGGCGCTGGCCGTGCCAGTCCTCGAACGCGGGATGGAAGAGGCACACACGCTGGCCGAGTCGATGGACGCGCGCGGCCACGGAGCCGGCCGCCGTTCGCGCTACCGGCCGCAGCCCTGGACGGGCGCGGCGATCCTGATCGCCGTCCCCGCGATCGCCGCCGCGGCGACGTTCCTCGCGGCGTCGGTCGGCGGCTGGGCGGTCCTGCATCCGCAGACCTCGCCGATGGTCTGGCCCGAAGCCGACCCACTGCTCCTCGCGGCGATCGGCTTGCTCGCGGTTCCCGGCCTCGTCGGACGGCCGGAACGATGAGCGACGCGTTGCGCTTCGACGAGGTCACCTTCACCTATCCCGAAGAGGGGCGTCCAGCCATGGCGGACGTCGACCTTGCGATCGACGAGGGCTCGTTCGCGCTGGCCGTGGGTCCGACAGGGTCGGGCAAGTCCACCTTGCTCCGCGCCACGAACGGGTTGGTCCCGCAGTTCAGCGGCGGAACCTTCACCGGGCGCGTCTCGGTGGACGGCCGCGACACGCTCGCGCACGCGCCCCGGCGGCTGGCCGACGTCGTGGCCTTCGTCCCCCAGGATCCTGGCGCGTCGTTCGTGCTCGATCGCGTCGAGGACGAGCTCGCCTACGGGATGGAGAACCTGGGCGTGGATCCGGCGCACATGCGACGCCGGGTCGAAGAGACCCTCGACCTGTTGGACCTCGCGGGGCTCCGCGACCGCGGCGTGCGAACCCTGTCCGGTGGCGAGCGCCAGCGCGTCGCGATCGCCGCGGCGCTCGCGGCCGGGCCCAGGATCCTGGTCCTAGACGAACCGACCTCGCAGCTCGACCCGCAGGGTGCGGAGGACGTGATGGCCGCGCTCCAACGGCTCGTGCACGACCACGGCATGACGGTGCTCCTCGCCGAGCACCGTCTGGAGCGCGTCGCCGGATGGGTCGACGTGGCGATCGGGTTCGACCGTGGTCGCGTGCGCTCCGGGACCCCGGCCGAGGTGATCGGCCACCTCGGGGCCGGACCGCCGGTGACTCGCCTCGGGCGGATGCTCGGGTGGGATCCGCTCCCGCTGACCGTGCGTGCGGCTCGAGCCGCGGCGGCGGCGGCACCGCAACCGGCGCTCCCGCGCCCCGGTCCGGCGAGGAACGGCGCCGGACACGGAGTCGTCGTGGAGGTTCGGGGGCTGCGCGCCTCCTACGCGGAAAGGACGGTGCTCCGCGATCTCGATCTGGACGTGCACGAGGGCGAGGTGCTCGCGGTCATGGGTCGCAACGGTGCCGGGAAGTCGACGCTGCTGCGCGTGCTGGCGGGGATCCACGAGCCGTCCGGCGGTCACGTCCGGATCCTCGGTGCGAAGCCCCGTCCCGGCGTCGATGTCGGCCTGTGCCCGCAGGAGGCGGACGAGCTGCTGTTCAACGATTCGGTCGAGCACGAGGTCCGGGCGACCCTCGCGGCGCGCGGCGAGGCCGGCGCCGCCGACCCGTGGCTCGCCGCCCTGGGCATCGCCGGCCTCGCCGGGCGCCACCCGCGGGACCTCTCGGCGGGTCAGCGCCTGCTGGTCGCCACGGCGGCCGTCGCGGCGACCGACGCTCCGCTCCTCGCCCTGGACGAGCCGACCCGCGGGCTGGATCCCGCATCCAAGGAGCGCCTGATCGGGTTCGTGCGTGCTCATGCGAGTAGGGGCCGAGCGGCCGTCGTGGCAACGCACGACGTCGAGCTCGCGGCGGCCGTCGCCACCCGCGTCGTGATCCTTGCGGGCGGCGAGGTGATCGCGGATGGCGATCCCGGATCGGTGCTCGGGGACTCTCGCGTCTTCGCTCCGCAGATGACCCGGGTCTTCGGGCCCGGGTGGCTCACCCCGGAACAGGTCGCAGAGGCGCTGACGTGACCACCCGATCGGTGCTCGGGCTGCAGACAGAAGTGGCGGCCGTTCGCGAAGCCGAGGCTCGCGAACGGCGCACGGTCCTCGTCCCGGGCGTGCGGATGGCGCTGCTCGTCCTCGCGAACGTGATCGGTCTGCTCGCCTTCGTCTGGCCGTTCCTGCTCCCGTCCGTCTCCCGACGCGTTGCCGAGAACCACCAGGGGGACGGCCCGTGGATCGTGGCGACGCTCGGCGCGATCCTGCTCGCGTTGCTGTTCCTCGAGCTCGGGCGCGGTGGGCTCGGCCCGAAGACGGTCGCTCTCCTCGGCGTGCTGGGCGCCGCGATGGTCGCGCTCCGGCTCCCCGGTTTCGTGGCAGGCTTCAGCGCGCTGTTCATCGTCGTGCTCGTCGCCGGAAACTCGCTCGGACCCGGGTTCGGGTTCTTGCTCGGCTGCATCGGGATGTTCGCGAGCGGGATCTTCGTCGGCGGGCTCGGACCCTGGCTGCCGTTCGAGATGGTTGCGGTCGGATGGGTGGGCGCCGGCGCAGGACTGCTGCCGCACGGCAGCTCGTGGCGGACACGGATCGCCTGGCTCGCCGCCTTCGGGTTCGCGAGCGGCTACCTCTACGGACTCGTGATGGAGCTCTGGTTCTGGCCGTTCCTCACCGACGGTTCGGCTCTCGCCTGGGACCCGGGCGGCGGCGTGTTGATGAACGTCCGGCACTACCTCGCGTTCTACGTGGTCGACGGTCTGACCTGGGACACGTTCCGAGCGGTCGGCAACGTCGTGCTGGTGATCGCGATCGGCAGGCCGGTGCTGGCCGCGCTCGATCGGGCAGCGCGCCGGATGCAGCTGCACGTGACCTGACCCGAGCACCACGAGCACCGCGGTGGAGCGGCGCCGGGGTAGCATCCCGACATGCCCGAGGCTCCGACCGAGCGCGCCCGCGTCCACCGGCTCCCTGAACGAGCCGCGTACGACCGCGACACGATCGAGGCGATCTTGGATGAGGCCCTGATCTGCCACGTTGCCTGGACCGACGAGGACGGGCGAGCCCGGGCGCTTCCGACGATCCACGCGCGCGTCGGGGACACCCTCTACCTCCACGGCTCGCGCGCCGCTCGTGCCTGGAGGGCGGTCGCCGGCGGCGCCGAGGTCTGTGTCGTCGCCACGATCGTCGACGCCCTGGTTCTCGCGCGGAGCGCGTTCCATCACTCCATGAACTACCGGAGCGTCGTGCTCTACGGACACGGCCGCGAGGTGACCGACGCCGACGAGCTCGAAACCGCCGCCAGGGCGATCACCCACCACGTCCTGCCGGGCCGGGAGGCCGAGGCGCGGATGCCGACGGCCGAGGAGTTCAAACAGACCATCCTGTTCGCGATCCCGATCGCCGAGGCCTCCGCGAAGGTTCGCACGGGCCCGCCCAAGGACGACGAGGCCGACCTCGCGCTCCCGATCTGGGCCGGTCTCCTTCCGCTCGAGACCAGCGGCGGGCCGCCGGAATCTTCCCCGGATCTGCTGCAGGGGATCCACGTTCCTGCCTACATCGCCCTGCCGCGACGCCCCTGAGCCCTGCCGGCTGGACAGCCCGCCGTTCCCGTGGTACACATATATCGGTCCGATATACTCGTCCGATATATCGAGATGAGATAGAGAGATGAGATAGACATGTTGGAACTCGCCATCCTGGGCCTCCTGAAGGAACGCCCGATGCACGGCTACCAGCTCTCCCGAGAGCTCACCGGTCAGCTGGGCGGCCTCTGGAAGGTGTCGTACGGGTCCCTCTACCCCACGCTCAAGCGCCTCGAGCGCGAGGCCGCGGTGGAGCAGGTGCCGGGCACGAGCGCCGGGACCGGCCGGAAGCGGCTCGTGTACCGGATCACCCCGTCGGGTGAGCAACTCTTCCTCACGCTGCTCGAGGAGCCACCGTCGGACACGCAGGCGGAGGACGCTCGGTTCCGGATCCGCCTGGCGTTCTTCCGGTACCTCCCGCCCGAGACCCGGATCCGTCTGCTCGATCGGCGCCGCGCCGCGCTCGAGGAGCGACTCGAGGCCGTCAAGGCCGCGATCGCGGCCGCGGCCGACGATGAGGACGATTACCAACGAGCGCTCATGGAGCACGGACGCGCGGCGACCGAAGCGGACGTCGCGTGGCTGGCCGGATTGATCCAGCAGGAGCGCACCAAGTACGGCATCACCGCACCCGTGGGGCAGAGGCGTCGCGCGTCCGCCACGCTTCGCAGGAAGGAGCGCACAGCATGAGCACGGTTCGCATCGCAATCGTCGGACTCGGCAACTGCGCCTCGTCCCTCGTGCAAGGACTCGAGTACTACAAGGATGCGGATCCCACGCAACGAGTCCCCGGCCTGATGCACGTGGAGCTGGGCGGCTACCACATCCGTGACGTCGAGGTGGTCGCCGCGTTCGACGTCGACGCGAAGAAGGTGGGCAAGGATGTCTCCGAGGCGATCTTCACGGAGCCCAACAACACGATCCGGTTCTCCGACGTGCCACCGACCGGCGTCACGGTGAAGCGCGGGCGGACCCTGGACGGGCTCGGGACCTACTATCGCGACACCATCGTGGAGTCCGACGAGCCCGAAGCGGACGTGATCGAGGTGCTCCGAGCGGCGCGCGCGGATGTCCTGATCAGCTACCTCCCCGTCGGGTCCGAGCAGGCGGACCGCTATTACGCGCAATGCGCGATCGACGCGAGGGTCGCCATGGTCAACGCCCTCCCGGTGTTCCTCGCGAGCGACCCCGTCTGGGCGAAGCGCTTCGCCGACGCCGGCGTCCCGATCGTCGGTGACGACATCAAGAGCCAGGTCGGGGCCACGATCACCCATCGGGTCCTCGCGAAACTCTTCGAAGACCGCGGTGTCGAGCTCGACCGGACGTATCAGCTCAACTTCGGCGGCAACATGGATTTCATGAACATGCTGGAGCGCGAGCGCCTGACCTCGAAGAAGGTTTCGAAGACACAGTCCGTCCAGTCGCAGTTGGAAGAGCCGCTGAGCAAGGAGAACATCCATATCGGCCCGTCCGACCACGTGCCGTGGCTCGAGGATCGGAAGTGGGCGATGATCCGGCTCGAGGGTCGCAACTTCGGCGATGTCCCACTGACGATCGAGATGAAGCTCGAGGTGTGGGACTCACCCAACTCCGCCGGCGTCATCATCGATGCGCTCCGGTGCGCGAAGGTCGCCAAGGATCGCGGGATCGGCGGACCGCTGATCGGTCCCTCCGCCTACTTCATGAAGTCGCCGCCGGTGCAGTTCAGCGACGACATGGCTCGCGAGATGGTCGAGGAGTTCATCCTGGGCGACGGCGAGTCGGCGAACGCCGACTGGACGCGGTTCTTCGATACGACGAAGGCCTGACGGCGGCGGCGGCACATGGCCGCGGTCGCTCCCCCGGGTAGCCTCCAGCGGGCACGCATCGCGCTGCGCGGGCGCGATTTCCGCAAGCTGTTCGCGATCCGCATCGTCGGTCAGGGCGGGGATGGATTCTTCACGGTCGCGCTGTTCGCCTCGGTCGTCTTCAACCCGAGCGAGCACAGCACGACGTTCGGGCTCTTCAAGGCTGCGCTGATCACCGCGCTCCCGTTCACGCTGCTCGGTCCGTTCGTCGGCGTCTTCATCGACCGATGGCCTCGTCGGCAGATCCTCGCGTACGCCCCGCTCCTCAAGGTCGTGCTCGTGGGCTTCGTGGTCTTCGACCCCACGACGCACGCGGTCCCGTTCTACGTGGGGGCGCTCGCGGTCATCTCGATCAATCGGTTCTACCTCGCGACCGCGTCGGCCGTCGTTCCACGGCTCGTCGCGAGCGACGACCTGCTCATCGCGAACTCGCTCGCAACCGTCGGGGGGACGCTCGCCCTCTTGGTGGGCTTCTTCCTCGGCGGGCAGCTCGCGGACGCGAGCGGCTCGGGCCCGGTGGTCGCGGTTGCTGCCCTCGCCTGGCTCGGCACGACGTTGATCGCGATCCGATTCGGATCCGACCTCGCCCCGATGACGGTCCCGGAGTCCGAGGAGCTCCTGCGCCATCGGCTCCGGCGGGTCGTGGTCGAGTTCACGGACGGCGCGCGCACACTCGTGCGCACCCCGCGCGCGATCGGACCCATCACCTCGATCTCGATCGATTCGATGGGGCAGGGGATCATCCTCACGGTCGCGGCCGTCGTGTTCCGCGAGCAGTTCCGCGAAGGCATCGGCTCGTACTCGAACCTGGTCGGCGCGGGCGGCGTCGGGGTGCTGGTGGGCATCGCGACCGTCGGATGGCTCGAGCAGCGTTGGAGCAAGGAGCGGATCATCGCGGGCGCGTTCGTCGTAGGCGGGCTCGCCCTGCTCGGCGCTGCGCTCTACCTCCGGGGCTGGTCGATCCTCGTCGCGAGCTTCGTCGTCGGTCTCGCCTTCGCGTGGAAGAAGGTTCCCGTCGACACGATCGTGCAGGGATCGCTGCCCGATGGCTATCGCGGACGCGTCTTCTCGGTGTACGACGTCGTGTATAACGTCGCGCGCATCCTGGCCGCAGCGCTCGTGATCCCGTTGGTCCCGGCGCTCGGGACCCACGGCACCGTCGCGCTCGTCAGCCTGCTGTTCATCGTCTGGGCACCGGTCCTGCCCCGCTGGATCGGGGGCATCGCGGACGTCCGCATCGTCTTCTCGGAGGGCGCGCGGGCAGAAGGATGGCCGCGCGCCCTCCGGTGGGGAGCGGCCGAGGAGTCCGTGGACGTCATCAAGGCATGGCTCGAGGAACGGAACGGCGAGCGCCGTCGGTGCTTCCGCCTCGCCCTCCGCGACGGGAGCGTCCTGGACGTCAGCCGCCCGGAGTCGGGCGGCCTCTGGACGATCGACCGGGAACGGGACGAGCCCCGAGCCTTGCCGTGATCGTCAGGCCGTCGCTGCTTCGGGTCCGTCGAGCGCGGCGACCGGTTCGACGGTCGGGACGTGACGGGAAACCCGCGAGCCGGTCCGGCTCAACAGGACCGCCACGGCGACCGTGACGGCGAGCAGGCCGGCGGCGAGGAACATCAGACGCGCCCCGAGGACCCCTGCGAGCCAACCGACCAGCGGCGCCCCGATCGGGGTCGAACCCAAGAAGACGACCCCATAGAGAGCCATGACGCGGCCGCGGGCCTGCGGCTTGGCCTCGAGCTGAAGCATCGTGTTGCCCGTGATCATGAACGACATCGCGAAGAACCCGATCGGCACCATCAGCGCGATCGCGACCGGGAGCGTCGGGGCCACCGAGACGAGCGCCATCGTCACGCCAACCGCGACGAGCCAGACACCCAGGCCGTGCATCGACGGTCGCGAACCTCGGTTCGCGGCAAGGATCGCTCCGATGAACGACCCGAGGCCTGCAGCGGCCGAGAGCAGGCCGAACGCGCCTGGTCCCGCGTGGAAGGTGTGGTTCGCCAGCAGCGGCACCAGCACCTGCCACTCGAACACGAACGTGAACACGATCGCCATCACGACCAGCGGCCGACGCAGCGCGTCGGTTCCCCACACGTAGCGCAACCCCGCGACCAGATGCCCGCGCTCACGGGTCGAGCGACGCTGCACGTGCATCTCGGAGGTCCGCATCGCGAGCAAGGCCGTCAGCACGGCGAGGTAGGAGATCCCGTCGATCAGGAAGCAGATCGCGATCCCGACGGTGGCGATCAGGATCCCGGCGAGGGCCGGGCCGATGATGCGCGCGCCGGTGAAGGCGGCGCTGTTCAGGCTCACCGCGTTCGTCAGCGTGCCCTCCCCCACCATCTCCACGTAGAAGCTCTGCCGAGCGGGGTTGTCGAGCGACGTCACGATCCCAGACGCGAGCGAGAGCGCGAAGACCATCCACAGCGAGACGACGTCGGTGAACACGATCGTCGCCAGGGTGAGCGAGATCACGGCGGCGGTGCCTTGCGTGAACGTCAGGATCCGCCGCTTGTCGAAGCGATCGGCGAGGACCCCACCCCAGGGTCCCAGCAGCAGGACCGGGCCGAACGCGAGCGCCGCGTTGATCCCCAGCGCGGTGCCGCTTCCGGTCAGCGTGAGGATGAGCCACGACGTGGCCGTGAACGTCATCCACGTGCCGATCGCCGAGATGAACTGGCCGGTCAGGAACAACCGGAAGTTGCGCGAGCCTCGCGCGGACGCGAACGTTCGATCCCACGCTCGGCTGATCCGGGGGCTCATCGATCACCCTCGGCGAGCCTCTCCAGCAGCGTCGCCGCGGTCTCCAGGACGTCACGCTCCTCGGCCGAGAGTTTCTTGACCCGCTTGGCGAGGAACTCGTCAGTCCGTCGGCGGGACCGCTGCAACAGCTTGCGACCTTCCGGGGTGACGCTCAGCCAGCTGACGCGGCCGTCCAACGGGTCCGGGATCCGCTCGACCAGACCCCGGTCCAGCATCCCCTGGATCGTTCGGGTCATCGTCGGCTTCTGCACATGCTCATGGGCGGCCAACTGGCCGGCGGTGATCGGTCCCTTCGTCTCCACGGTGTGCAGCGCTGCGGAGAGCGTCGGGCTGATCCCGGGGGCGGACTCGCGTCGCATCCTGCGCGCGAATCGCCAGCCGGCCACGCGGAGCCTCGCCGCCAAGGCGGCGGGCTCGGTATGGCCGGCAACCGTCGACACCGGATCTTCCATGACAGCAAATATAGTACGCGTCGCTAATTAGCGTCACGAACGACCACTCGCTCCCAGACCGGCGCGGCTCCGCGAGGCGGAACGGTAGCCTCCGCCAGCCATGCCGCGGGACTGGGACGCCGACGCGTACGACCGACTCCCGATCCCGATGACCCGGTGGGGGACCGAGGTCGTGGGGTGGCTGGACCTCGGCGGTGACGAGCGCGTTCTCGATGCGGGCTGTGGGACCGGCCAGGTGACGCGCGAGCTCCTCCGGAGGCTCCCGATCGGCTCGGTCGTCGCGCTCGACGGGTCGCCGTCCATGATCGAGCAGGCTCGGGCGCGCCTCGGCGACGACCGCGTGGAGTTCGTGGTGCACGATCTGCTGGACCCGATATCGATCCCGCCGGTCGACGCGATCCTTTCGACGGCGACGTTCCATTGGGTGGCGGATCACGATCGTCTATTCGCGAACCTGGCCGGCGTGCTCCGGCACGGAGGGCAGCTCGCTGCCCAATGCGGAGGGGCCGGGAACACCGAGCGGCTCGCGGCTGTCGTCCGCGATCTCGGGTACGACCTCGGGGAGGACAAGACGTTCGCGGGGCCGGACGAGACCCGGGGGCGGCTGGAGCGAGCCGGGTTCGATCGGATCGAGTGCTGGCTCCACGAGGAACCGACAGCGATCCCTCGGAGTGATCTCGAGCTTTATCTCCGCACGATCTGCCTGGGATCGGTCTTGGAACGGATCCCCACGGCGGAACGGGAAGACGTCGTGCGGCGCGCGGCCGAGCGCCTCCCCGACGGCACGATCGACTACGTCCGCCTCAACATCCGCGCGCGGCGAGCCCAGGCCGGCTCGCCGAGCATCGCGCGCTAGATGAAGAGCGAGACGGCCGCGTCACGCATCTCGGCGAGGGCGGTGGCCGCGCCGATCGGTTCCTCGAGCCCGTCGATCAGGTCTTCGCGTTTGAGACCTAGGAGGTCCATCGTCATCTGGCACGGGATCAGCCGGACGCCCAGGTCGTTCGCGAGCGCGATCAGCTCGTCCGGAGTGGCGACCTGATGATCCTGGGCGAGCTTCTTGAACATGGCAGGTCCGGCGCCCGCGAAGTGGTAGCGGGAGAGCTTCGCCTTCTGTGCCGACCCCGGGTTCATCACCGACATCATCTTCTGCATCCAGTTATCGCCGGTGATCCGCACGTCGGGCTTCACGATCGCGAACAGGCCCCAGAAGGTGAAGAAGACGCTGGATTCCATGCCAGACGCCGCGGCGGTGGTCGCGAGGATCGTCGTCGGCCAGATCTGATCGAGGTTGCCGCCCCACGCGATGATCGTGAGCTTGTTCTTCTTCTTGATCTGTTTCGACTGTTCCGTCTCGAGCGCCTCGACGCGCCGCAGCAGATCCGCGAGTGAGGTCGTGTCGAGTTCGGTCTGGGTGGTTGCCGTCGTGCTCATGTCAGACCACCTTCCGGATCACGTACCGGAAGCGGCCTTCCTCGAGCACCTCGGCCTCGAGCAACTCGTTGCCGCTGATCTCGGCCCAACTCGGGACGTCGGAACGGGAGCCGGGGTCGGTCGCGAGGAGCTCGAAGAGGTCGCCCGTGCGGGCCTCCTTGAGCGCCCGAGCGAGGGCGACGAGCGGCCCGGGGCACGATTGGCCCGTGGCATCGACGGTGCGCGTGATGACATCCATGGCTGCGGAACCTCCAAGACGTTGAGAGGGGACGAGATGGTGCGAGATGGGCGCGTGTTGAGGCGCTGTCCCGTTGTCAGCAGGGACAGGCGCAGATGCGGTCCGGGATCATCGCCGCGACGGTGCCGATCTCACGTGTTCGGATCATTGCAGGTGCAACATCCTACTCGCGGACCGTCGTGAGGGGCAACGGGCGAGGAGGCTGCTAACGGGCGAGGAGGCTCCTACGGAACCGGCACCGGCTCCACCAGACAGCCGGCGGAACGACCCAGGAGCGACAGCCCCTCCCGGTCGCCGGGACCCAGGTCCGTCACGAGCCCGCCCGAGGGCTCCATCAGCTCCGCCTTCGACGCGACGTGGTTGAGACCCATGATGTGGCCGAGCTCGTGTAGAACGGTCGGCCCCTGGTCTCCCGGTTCGGACCATCCCGGACGGTTGGGATCTTGGACGTTCAGCACGATCCAGCCGCTGACGAACTGCCGCGGGTCATCCGGAGCCACCAGCGGCCGGGCGACGGCAGCGAAAGCGTGCCCGTTCCCCGAGAAGGGGATGTCGGTCTGGCCGGGGGACACCCAGGCGATGACGACGGGAGCCCAGCGGTTCCCGTAGCGGTCAGGCTCATAGGGGGGTCGGTCGCGCTGCGGGATCTCCGTGGTCGGCCCGTCGTACACGAAGGTGATCCCGGTCGCCGAGGAGATCCGGCTGATCGCCTCGTAGACGTCATCCGCGGAGCCATGGGGCGCGGCATCCGCGTCGATCGTGTAGTGGATCGGCTGGCACGGGTTCCATCGAACGGGCTTGCCGCCGATCACGGCGAGGAACTTGTAGTCGCTGCTGGACCCCTTCGGCGCGATCGTCTTCGTCGCCGTGATCCCGCCGGCGATGCCCGCGACGACCAACGCGGCCGCCACGAAGGAGGCGACGAGCGCTGCACCACGGCGGCGGCGCCGCGGGGGAGGCGGGGTCCAGTCGATCCCCTCCCAGTCGAACCTCGAACGCCCGTCCGGGCGCGGGGGGATCTGCGGTTCCGTTCCGTCCATCGTCCGACCATGGTAGGAGCCATGCCGGCAACGTTGGGAGGAGACCCGGTTCGGCTTCAGTGGATCAGCCCGCGACGCTCCCGCGGGCGATAGACGAAGATCGCTCGCGCCTTCAGCTCCGCGCCTGTCACAGGGCCGAAGTGGCGGGAGTCCGTCGATGCCGGGCCGTCGCCTTCCACCCAGAACTCATCCGGACCGAGCACCCGTTCACCGACCCGGTCGCCGGGGAGACAGACGAGCCGTTTGATGATCTCGTACGCCGGGCGACCGGGATGCTCGACCACGACGACTGCCCCGCGCCGGTACGTCCGCTGCGGGACGACAACGACCCAGTCGCCCGGGAACAGCGTGGGCGCCATCGACGGTCCCTCGATCGCGACGCGTGAAGGTCGGTGTCGCAAGAAGGTCCATCCGACGACGACGAGAAGCGCCATCAGGCCGATCCACGCCGAGGGCGTTCTCCGACCCCGAGGGTAGGATTCGTTCCTGGGTTGGGGATCCCGAGAAGGAGGTTGTTCCATGCTCGACCGCATCCTCGCACCACGTCGAACCGTCCACGCGCACTGCGACCTTCCGTGCGGCGTCTACGATCCGGCGCAGGCACGCATCGAGGCCGAATCGGTCAAGGCCTGCCAGGAGAAGTATCAGGGGTCGGACGATCCGATCTTCAAGGAGCGCGCGATCACGATCAAGGAGGAGCGCGCAGACCTCGTGAAGCATCACCTCTGGGTGCTCTGGACCGACTATTTCAAGCCCGAGCACCTCGAGAAGCACCCGAACCTCCACGACCTCTTCTGGAACGCCACCAAGCTGGCCGGCGAGTCCAAGAAGTCCGAAGAGCCGGCGCAGGGGCAGAAGCTCCTCGACGCCATCGACGAAGTCGCGAAGGTCTTCTGGGAGACCAAGTCCTAGACGTGCGCGGGCGGGCGAGGCCGTCGGTCCTCGCCCGCCCGCACGCCGCCCCCCGGCGACCGCCCCAACTGTTTTCGACCAGAACGAGACCGCCGGCCGGGGCGGGTCTGGCGGCGCCCCGGCCAGACCGGTCTCTGGCAGCTACATCGGCACGGCCTCCGACCGGGGCACAGGGGCCGGAAGTCGGTTCGTTGGGACTGTTGGACGGATACCTGGGGCAGACCAACGGCGTGCGGTGCAGGTCATCAGCGCGTGGATCGCCGACGCTCGTCCGCGAGAGGGCGCCGGGATGAAGGACATCGGGCTCGTCGGGGTCCCGTTCAGCGGTAAGTCGACCTTGTTCACGGCGGTGACGCACGCGGGCTCGCACGTCGGCCAAGCGAACCTCGCCGTGGTTCCGGTCCCCGATCCCCGGGTCGACGTCCTCACGCAGATGGAGCGATCGGCGAAGACCGTCTACGCGCAGGTGCGGTTCGTCGACGTCCCGGGAGGTCTCTCGAGCGCACAAGGGGTCGCCCGGCTCCGTGAGGCCGACGCGCTCGCGGTGGTGGTGCGGTGCTTCGGGACCGACGCGTCGCCCGCGTCGGAGCTCGCGGGCGTGCGCGCGGATCTGCTTCTCGACGACCTGGCCGTGATCGAGACCGCGCTCCAGAAGGCTGAGAAGAGGGCCCGCGGGAAACCCGGTCCGGACGTCTCCGCGCTCCACAAGGCGAAGGATGCGCTCGACGCCGAGACGTCGCTCCGATCGGCGGGGTTGTCCGCCGAGGACGCGGCCGTGCTCCGAGGCTTCGCCCCGCTCACGCTCAAGCCGGAGATCGTGGTGGCGAACCTCGAGGAAGGCTCCTCGGTCCCCGGCGAGCTTGGGGATGCTGTCGGGGTCTACGCGGCGATCGAGGCTGAGGTCGCCGACATGGACCCGCAGGAGGCGCGGGCGCTCCTGGAGGAATTCGGGGTGACGGAGCCGGGTCTAGAAGCCGTGATCGCGGCCTGCTACCGCGCCCTCGACCTGATCACCTTCCTCACCACCGGCGAGGACGAGACGCGCGCGTGGGAGGTCCGCCACGGCGCGACGGCACCCGAAGCCGCCGGTGTGATCCACACCGATCTCCAGCGGGGGTTCATCCGTGCGGAGGTGATCGGCTACGACGAACTGGTTGCGGCCGGATCCATGGACCATGCGAAAGCCGCCGGCAAGGTTCGCGTCGAGGGGAAGGACTACCTCGTGCAGGAAGGCGACATCCTGCACGTCCGGTTCGCCGTCTAGCATCAGCGTTCCAGGTCGGAAGGGGACGGCTCAGCGCCTTCGTCCGAACGCTCGCCGATCAGCTCGCCATCCACCGCCCGAATCATCGCGCTCGACTTCCAACCGTGACGTGGATAGACGGGCGAGCCGCGCCTGTCGTTTTGCTCCGGTCCTTGATCGGGCCAATCGCATGCTTTTCCTGGCGGTGTTGTGTCGGAAAGCTGTATATTGCCGGGAGATGCCTAACGCCTATCGGATCGGCGAAGCGGCGAGGCTCCTCGGGGTTCGGGTCGAGACCCTCCGCCGATGGGAGCGCGACGGCAAGATCCGAACGTCACGCACGGCCGGTGGCCAGCGGGAGATCCCTGCCGAAGAGGTCGCCCGGCTCCTGGGTGAACGACGCGCGACCCAGACCGCCCCTGCCCACACGAGTCGTCGCAACGCGTTCCCCGGGATGATCACCAAGGTCACGAAGGACAAGGTCTCGGCACTCGTCGAGATCCAGGCCGGGCCGCACCGCGTCGTCTCCCTCATCACGCGCGAAGCGGCCGACGAGCTCGGACTGAAGCCCGGGATGGAAGCCGTCGCAACGGTGAAGGCCACGAGCGTCATGGTTGAGGTGCAAGATCGATGAAGAAGGCGGTGGCGATCGCAACCCTGCTCGTCGCGGCTGGATGCAGCGGCACGAGCAGCACGGGCTCGGCCGCGTCTTCGACGCTCACCGTGTTCGCGGCGTCTTCGCTCACAGCCGCCTTCGATCGGATCGGGAACGACTTCATGACGGCGAACCCGGGGATCACCGTCACCTTCAACTTCGGGTCGTCGACCGATCTCGCCTCCCAGATCCAGAGCGAGGGGACCGCCGACGTGTTCGCCTCGGCGAGCGGCTCTGCCATGGACTCGGTCGCGAGCGATCCGGGCGTGACCGACAGGACAAACTTCGCAACGAACCGGCTCGTCATCATCACGCCGCCGGACGATCCGGCGGGGATCGCGTCGATCGCCGACCTCGCGAAGCCCGGGGTGCAGCTCGTCCTCGCCGCCAAAGGTGTCCCGGTCGGCGATTACGCGCGGCAGTCGCTCACGTCGGCGGGGCTCCTGAGCGAAGCGATGAAGAACGTGGTGTCTAACGAGGACGACGACGCCAGTGTCGTGGCGAAGGTCACGTCGGGCGAAGCGGACGCCGGGATCGTCTACGCCTCCGACGTCACCGCAGCCGGGAACGCCGTCCGGTCGGTCACGATCCCCGCCGCGGTGAACGTCGTTGCGTCCTATCCGATCGCGGTCGTGGCGGGTTCGACGCAGACCGAGGCGGCCACGTCGTTCCTCAACGAAGTCGTCGGGCCGGCAGGCCAGGCGACGCTGAAGGACTTCGGGTTCGGACCCGCGCCGTAGGGCCGTGCGTACGCGACTTCCCCTCGTGATCGTGGTGCTGGCGTCGCTCGGCGCAGCATTCGTCCTGCTCCCGGTGGTCGCCCTTTTCGTCAGGGCACCCTGGGGTCGGATCGGGGAAGCCCTCTCCGGGGTCGGCGCGTCCACGGCGCTACTGTTGTCGATCGAGGTGTCGCTCGCAGCGACCGCGATCTCGGTCGTGGTCGGCGTGCCCCTCGCATGGGTGCTCGCCCGAGGTGAGTTCCCCGGCCGGAACCTACTCCGCGCGGCCGTCGTCCTGCCGATGGTGCTCCCCCCGGTCGTCGGGGGCGTGGGGCTGCTCGTCGCCCTCGGTCGGAGCGGCGTGGTCGGGCGCTGGCTCCACGACGCGCTCGGGATCCAGCTCACGTTCACGACGGCCGGCGCGGTAGTGGCCACGACGTTCGTGTCGATGCCCCTGGTCGTTCTCGCGACCGAAGCAGGACTCCGCGGTCTCGATCGCCGCTACGAACGGGCGGCGGCGGCGATGGGCGGGTCGCCATGGTACGTGTTCCGCCGGGTCACCCTGCCGATGGTCGCGCCTCAGCTCGCCGTGGGCGCGGTGCTCACGTGGGCGCGCGCGCTGGGGGAGTTCGGGGCGACGATCACGTTCGCGGGGAACCTTGCCGGGCGTACCCAGACGATGCCTTTGGCCGTCTATCAGGCGCGTCAGATCGACCCGGGCGGCGCCATCGTGCTGTCGCTGATCCTGGTCGTAGTCTCGGTCTCGGTGCTCGTCGCGCTTGGTGGACGGCTCACGGGCCTCCGCTGAGGGCGGCTCGATGGTGCTCGAGGCTGAGATCGAGGTTCGCCGCGGCGACGTGACCGTCGCCGCCGCCTTCTCCGCCGGCGACCTCGAGACCGTCGCGCTCCTCGGTCCGAACGGCGCCGGCAAGACGACCATCGTCGAGACGATCGCGGGTCTCGTCCCGGCCGCGAGCGGCAGGATCCTGCTCGACGACGTGCCGATCCACGACCTGCCGCCCGAGCGGCGTCCGATCGGGATCGCGTTCCAGGACGGGGTGCTGTTCCCACACCTCAGCGTGCTGGAGAACGTGGCCTTCCCGGTGCGCGCGCGTGGCGGGCGACCACGCGCCGCACGCGCGCACGCACGTGCGCTCCTCCAGCGGCTCGCGCCCGGGATCGACCCGGGCGCGAGCCCCGGGACGCTCTCCGGCGGCGAGCGCCAGCGGGTGGCGCTCGCACGCGCCCTCGCCGGCACACCGCGGGTCCTTATCCTCGATGAGCCGCTCTCGGCCGTGGACGTTTCCGCGCGCGCCGAGCTCCGAGCGCTCCTCCGCCGGACGCTGCGCGATTTCGATGGCCCCCGCCTGCTCGTCACCCACGACCCCGTCGAGGCGATGACCCTCGCGGACCGCGTCGTCGTGCTAGAGGACGGCCGGATCACCCAGACCGGCACGCCCGACGAGATCCGCGACGCACCGCGAACTCGGTACGCCGCGGATCTCGTCGGGATGAACCTGTTCGCGGGCCGGCTCACACCGATCGAGGGCGGCGCCGGCGCACTGGAGACCGCCGACGGTGTCGTGACCGTTCCCTGGCCGGACGGCGTGGCCGTCGAACCGATCGACGATGTGCTCGCGACCCTCGCGCCGGCCGACGTGGCGTTGCACGCCGCCCGACCCGAGGGATCCGCTCGCAACGTGATCCAGGGCATGGTGGAGGAGGTGGCGATCCTCGGCGATCGCGCCCGGGTGCGCCTCAACGGTTCGCCGCGGCTCGTGGCCGAGATCACGACCGGGTCGGTCGCGCGCATGGCGATCCGGACCGGAGACGTGGTGTGGGCGTCCTTCAAGGCGGTCGAGATCCATCTCATGGTCGAACGACGTCCAACCGATACCCTGTGAGCCGTGAAGACCGAAGCCGAGCGCACGGCGCTCAAAAGGGCGCCCGACGCGAAGGCGACCGGCGAGCGTCACAGGAATCCGATCGTCCGCTTCCTCAGCGAGCTGCCCGGGCTCGTCATCATGGCCCTCGTCCTCGCGATCCTAATCAAGACGTTCCTCTTCCAGGCCTTCTACATACCAAGCGCGTCCATGGAGCCGACGCTGCACGGATGCACGGGGTGCAGCGGCGACCGGGTGCTCGTAACGAAGATCCCCTACTACTTCGGTGACCCGAAGCGCGGCGACATCATCGTGTTCGAGGACCCCGACCCGGCGAAGCGCCCGGATCGAGGGGTGATCGGCGGGTTCACGCATTGGCTCTTCCAGGCCGTCGGGGTCCAGAAGCCCGACAACGAGGACTTCATCAAACGGGTGATCGGGCTGCCAGGCGACACCGTCTGGGCCAAGGGCGGCAAGGTGTACGTCAACGACATCGCGATCGCGGAGCCCTACCTCACGCAGAAGACGGGAGACTTCCCGAAAACGAAGGTGCCCAAGAACTCCTACTTCGTGTTGGGAGACAACCGTTCGAACTCGGATGACTCGCGGTTCGGGCTCGGATTCATCCCGCGCGACGCGATCATCGGCAGGGCGTTCTTCCTCGTCTGGCCTCCGTCACGGTGGAGAGGGCTTTAGGAGCCGGCTCCGCGGGTACGCTTCGCGCATGGGACGAACGAAGATCTCGCCGACGGAGCTCGTCTCGCTGATACCGAACGTGGTCCTGCTCTTCAAGGACCTGCTCAAAGATCCCCGGGTGCCGCGGAGCAGCAAGGCGCTCCTCGTCGGCACGGTCGCGTACATCGTCTCCCCGATCGACCTGATCCCCGACTTCGTGCCGTTCATCGGTCCGGTGGATGACGCCCTCCTTGCCGCGTTGGTGTTGCGCCACTTCGTGCGACGCGCCGGCCCCGAGGTGATCCGCGGCCACTGGCGCGGGGATCCCGCGAGTCTCGACCGCCTCGGCCGCGCAGCCGGCGTCTCGCTCTGGTAACTCGAAGGGACCCTCAGCCGGCGAGGCCGTGCTCCTTCGCCCACGCGTCTAACAGCACCAAGGCCTCGTCCTCGGCGATCGGGCCGCGCTCCATCCGGAGATCCAGCAGATACGCGAGCGCTTCCCCGACGACGGGACCCGGCGACACCCCCAGGCGCTCCATCACCTGGCGACCATCGAGCGGCGGGCGGATCGCTTCGAGGTTCTCCTGCTCGGCGAGGGCCGCGATCCGCTCCTCGAGCTCGTCCTGCAAGGCTGCGAACCGACGTGCGCGATCGGCGTTGCGGGTCGTGACGTCCGCGCGCGTGAGCTGGTTGAGCCGGTCGAGGAGCGGCCCGGCATCACGGACGTAGCGTCGAACCGCCGCATCGGTCCATCCATCCCCATACCCGTGGAAGCGGAGGTGGAGCTCGATCAGCGTGCAGACGTCGTCGATCACCGCGTGGGGATACCGGAGCGCGGTCAACCGCTGCCTGGCCATGCGCGCGCCGACGATCTCGTGGTGGTGGAAGCTCACCCCCTCGGGAGTGATCTGGCGGGTCTTCGGCTTGCCGATGTCGTGGAGCAAGCCGGCCAGACGCAGGATCAGGTCAGGCTCGCACCGCTCGACGACCGCGTAGGTGTGACGCAACACATCCTTGTGCTGGTGGATCGGATCCTGCTCTAGCTGCAGGGCCGGCAGCTCCGGAAGGAAGATGTCCGCGAGACCCGTGTCCACCAGGAGCGAGAGACCCTTCGCCGGGTGGTCGCCCACGAGCAGCTTGTCGATCTCCACCTGCATCCGTTCGACGGCCACGATGTCGAGGCGATCGCGGATCGACCGGATCCCTTCGATGACGCGCTCGGTCGGTACGACGTCGAGTTGGGCCACGAACCGCGCGGCGCGGATCATCCGCAGGGGATCGTCGGAGAACGCGATCGCCGGATCCGTCGGTGTGTCCAGAGCGCGCGCCGCCAACGCCTTCACCCCACCGTACGGGTCGATGAGCTCGCCGCCGGGAAGCCGGACCGCCATGGCGTTGATCGTGAAGTCGCGGCGGCCCAGATCGGTCTCGATGTCCTTCCCGAAGGTGACCGCTGGCTTCCGGTGTTGTTCGGCGTAGACCTCCTGGCGGAACGTCGTGATCTCCAGCAACGTCCCGTCCTTCAGCGCTCCCACGGTGCCGAACCGCACGCCGACGAAGTACCGACGGTCCGCCCAGCCATGGAGCACCTTCGTGGTCTCGGTCGGGTGGGCGCTCGTGGCGAAGTCGAGATCGCTCACGTCCCGTCCCAGAAATAGATCCCGGACGCTCCCGCCCACCAGGTACAGCTGGTGGCCGGCGTCGGCGAACCGTGCGCCGAGGTCGATCGCGAGCTCGGGGACGTCGAGGGCTGCGCCGGAAGAACGATCGGCCATGACGGGCACGAGGATAGCCGCGGCCGAGCGCGCTACCGTGCTTTCCGTGCCCGTCTGGCTGCGGTTCATCTGGACATCGCCGAACACGCTGCTCGGTCTGCTGGCCGGGCTCCTCACGTTCCAGCGTCCGTCGGTGCGAGCGGGGCTCGTGCTCTTCGACCGCACCCCGAGAGGGCTCACGCGGTTGATGCTGCGCGCCGATCGCGTCGCGATGACGATCGGGTTCGTGGTCGTGTCGGCACGTCCCGTCGAAGGCAGCCTGCTCACCCACGAGCGACACCACGTTCGGCAGTACTGCGCGTGGGGACCGTTGTTCATCCCCGTCTACCTGTTGCTGGCGATCCCGTACGGCTACCGACGGCATCCGATGGAGCTCGCCGCACTGCGAGCGGCCGGGGAGAGCGCTGATCAGTGAGGGGTCAGAACGGCATCCCGGCGGCTTGGTCGCTGTTGAAGGCGGATTTGCGATCCAGGACGCCTGCGAGCTGCAGGTCGAAGTCGTGGGGACTCGTCGCGGTTCGCCGAGCCTCTTCAACGGCAACGAGCCCCTCTTTCACGAGACCTACCAGCGCCTGATCGAACGACTGCATCCCGTAGTACCCGCCCTCGGCGATCACGTCGACGATCGAGTCGGTTTGGTCCGGATCCACGATGCGATCGAAGACCCGCCCCGTGTTGACCAGGACCTCGACCGCAGGCACGCGACCCTTGCCGTCGGCCTTGGTGACGAGCCGTTGCGAAACGATCCCGCGGAGCGCGCCCGCGAACGACGTCCTGACCTCCTTGGCCTGTTGCGGCGGGAACAGGTCGAGGACCCGGTTGATCGTCTCCATACAGTCGATCGTGTGGAGCGTCGAGATCACGAGGTGGCCCGTCTCCGCGGCCTGGATCGCCGACAGGGCCGACTCGGCGTCCCGGATCTCTCCGACGAAGATCACGTCTGGGTCCTGCCGGACGACGTGCTTCAGCGCGGCCTGGTATGAACCGGTGTCGATCCCGACCTCGCGCTGCTGGATGATCGAGAGCTCGTCGTCGTGCACGACCTCGATCGGATCTTCGATCGTCACGATATGGGCGCGACGCGAACGGTTGATGTGGCCGATCATCGACGCGATCGTCGTGGTCTTCCCCGTTCCGGTCGGTCCGGTGATCAGCACCAGACCGCGGGGACTGTCGGCGAGCGTCCGCATCACCACGGGGAGCCGGAGCTCCTCGAACGTCGGGATCTCGGAGCGCACACGCCGCACGGCGAGTCCGACCAGCCCTCGTTGACGGAACACGTTGATCCGGAAGCGGCCGACGCCTTGCAGCGTGTAACCGATGTCCGCCTCGTTCGTCGTCTCGAACTCGTGACGCTTGTGCTCGCTCATGACCGCCAGGGCGAACGCGTCCGCGTCCTCCGACGTCAACTCGCCGAAGGGGGCAGGCTGCAGATCACCGTCCACCCGGAGGAACGGCACGTTGCCGACCTTCAGATGGAGGTCGCTCGCGCCACGCTCCACGGTGTGCCGAAGCAGCTCGTCGATATTCATCCCGGCTTCCGTTTCGGCACGATCGCCCCCCAGCCTGAGCGGCGGGCCCCTCACGGCTACTATCCGCACGTCATGGCCGGTGAAGACATCCCCGCGGGGTCCGACGAACCGCCGCCGCGCAAGCGGCGGCGGCGGCGGCGGAGACCGAAACCGGCCTCGCCGGCGGGCGCCGGGACCCAGAGCGTTGCGGGGGCGAAGCCGACGTCGGCCACCAGATCCGGCCGAGCGAAGAAGCCTGCCGGCGCCTCGCCGAACGGCGGCGCCAGATCGTCGAAGGCCAAACGAGCGTCCAAGAAGAGGTCCCCGGCGAAAGGCGCGTCCCGCCGGGGCATCCCAACCCAGCGCGAAGTCTCCGCCGGGGGGGTCGTCTACCGGGGAGCGGGCGAAGACATCGAAGTCGTCCTGGCCTCGCGTCGAACCCGTCGCGGTGACCTCGCGTGGGGGCTCGCGAAGGGAGGGATCGAACCTGGGGAATCGCGAGAAGACGCGGCCCTGCGCGAGGTACGAGAGGAGACCGGGCTCGACGCGACGATCGAGGCGGACCTCGGCGACACGAAGTACATCTACGTCTGGGAGGACGTTCGGATCCGCAAGCGGGTGCACTTCTTCTTGATGCGGCACGTCGGCGGTGACGTGGACGATCGCGACGACGAGATGGAGGAGATCCGCTGGTTCCCGTTGGAGCGGGCGCTCAAGCGGGCGGCGTACCGCGGTGAGCGAGAGGTCCTCGCTCGCGCCGCGGAGCTCTTGCGGTGACGACGGAGCAGGTCGTCCTCGGCATCGCGATCGGGGTCGCGGCGGGCATCTTGTCGGGCCTGTTCGGCGTCGGCGGCGGCATCGTCACCACCCCGGCGATCCAGGAGCTCCTCGGCGGGTCGCCGTACATCGCGGTCGGCACCCCACTTCCGGTGGCGATCCCGACCGCCGTCGTGGGCGGATACACCTACGCTCGGGCTCGCGAGGTGAGTTGGCGAGCCGTCCGGTTCGCCGCGATCCCGGGGGTCGCGGGCGCCGCCGCGGGCGCGTGGCTCACGTCGTTGATCGATCCGCACTGGTTGCTGCTCGTCACCGCCGGGCTGATCGCATGGCAGGCGGTGCGCATCGCGCGCTCGAACACGTATCGGATCCGCCCGCGTGGCTCGACGCCCGGCTGGCGATACAGCGTGTTGGGCGGCTTCACCGGCTTGGTGTCCGGGCTGCTCGGGGTCGGGGGAGGCATCGTCTTCGTCCCGCTCGTCACCACGATGCTCGGGATGCCGCTCAAACGCGGGCTCGGCACCTCGCTGGTCCTCATCGCCATCATCGCGATCCCGGGGACGATCGTGCACGCCGCCCTCGGCCACATCGACTGGGGGATCGCCTTCGTGTTGATGCTCGGGGTCATCCCGGGTGCTCGGATCGGGGCGAGCATCGCGCTCGGGACGCGGGAGCGCACCCTCCGGCTCATGGTGGGCTCGTTCCTGCTCGTGGTCGCGGTCGTCTACGGGGTCGCAGAGATCACGCGGCTGGCGAGGGGCTGAGATGAGCGCGGCTAGGATGCGCACCGTGGAACGAGCCGTCCGTGCGCTGCTCGTGATCGCCATCCTCACCTTCACCGTGCCGTTCGGTCTCCCGGCTTCCGCGCAGAGCACGGCCGTTTCCCTGACCCTGCTCAGCCAATCGCCGTGGAGCGCGCGCTACGGCGATCCTCGCCTCACGGTCTCGATCGTCGCGACGAACTTCGGCACCAGTCCACTCGGACATCTGTCGGTCGGCATCTCGATCGGCCCTCATTACGAGACGGTCGTCGGATACGAGTCGTCCCTGGAGGAGGGACCATCTTCGACGGTGTTCCAGACCGTGCAGCCGGTCCAAGGACGTCTGGAACCGAACACCTCCACCACGCTGAAGGCCAGCGTCGATCTCTCGAAGGTGACGGGGATCGACCAGACCGACAACCAGGTCTATCCGGCGCGTGTGGACGTGCGATCGAACGACGCGGTGCTGGCGTCCCTCACGACCCCCGTCCTGTATTTCATCCGACCTCCGGAGGCCCCCATGCTCCTGTCGTCGTGGATCGAGCTCGAGCCGACGATCGCGTTCGGTCCCGACGGCCGCCTCGTCGACACGGGATTCCCGGACGCCCTCGCTCCCCAAGGACAGCTCGGGGCACCGATCGCCGCCCTGAACGGCGTCCTGGGTCGGCTTCACTCGGCCCACCAGTTCCCGATGAGCCTGGTCGTCGAGCCGGCCCTGGTCGAACAGGCGCAGCGAGCGGCGGGCGGCTACACCCTGACGGATGGGACGGTGGTGCCGAAGGGCACGGACGGCGCCGCGAGCGCCACAGGATTCGTCGACTCGCTCTCGAGCGCGATGAACGGGCCGGGCGTTCGAACGGTGGCCACCCCCTTCGCCGGCCCGACGATCCCGTCGATGCTCGCGAGCGGGCAGCTCCACGATCTCGACGTGCAACGGTCGCTCGGCCTCGAGACGCTGCAGTCATTGACGGGAACGACGCTCCCGACGGACGTCGCACGACCTCCCTCCGGCTCGCTCTCCGACGACGCGGTCGGTTGGCTCGCGGACTCGGGCGCCAGCACGGTCCTCGCCAACGCAGACACGGTCGACCGGCCGATGCAGGTGGACGGTACCAATCCCGCCCCGACCGCCATGCTGAGCGCTCCCGACGGTTCTTCCGTGACGGTCGTCCTGCCCGACCCGGGCATCGAAGGCCTCCTGGGTCGACCCGACCTCGTCGAAGACCCCGTCCGCGCTGCCCAGGCGGTGCTCGGCGAGCTCGCGGTGATCTGGAAGGAGTCTCCCGTGCCGGAGGCGCCTCACGTCCGAGGGGTCGCGCTGGCGCTCCCCTCCACCCTGCCGCCCCGGATGTGGGCACCGATGCTCGAGCGGCTGAAGGGTACGCCGTTCCTGCGCCTCACGGATGCCGCTGCGTTCGCGTCCAGCGTCGATCCACAGGGCGAACCCGCGGTGCTCCGTTCGCCGGACGCTTCCTCCTTCCCGGCGTCGTACACGGAACAGATCCGGGAGCAACAGCATCGCATCAGCACGTACCGCTCGATGCTCACCGTGCCGAGCCCCGTGCCCGACGACCTGACGCGCGACATCTACTACTCGCAGTCGGCGCAATACGTCACGGACTGGGAGGCCGGGACGTCCTGGGTGAACGCCGTCGCCGCGACGACGCAACAAGCATTCGACAGCGTCAAGCCGCAGGTCGGTCAAGGTTTCACGTTCACCTCCGGGGAGGGCACGATCCCGATCCTCATGGGCGATCCCGGCGCACTCCCGCTCCGTGTGACGATCCAGCTGCAGTCTTCCCAGTTCGACTTCCCCGACGGTAATCAGCAGGAGGTCGTCCTCGAGCGACCCGATCAGGTCGTGACCTTCCGCGTGATCGCGAAGGCGGCCGGGCAGAACCCCATCCTCGTCGCCGTCATCGCACCCAACGGCGATGAGATCGGCGACCCCCAGGCGATCGTGGTTCGCTCGACCGCGGTCAACCACATCGCCCTGCTCGTGACGCTCGCCGCCGCCGGCGTGCTGGCGCTGCTGTACTCGCGGAGGTGGTGGTTCCGGCGGACGAAGGTCTCGAGCTGACGCCGGTCGCATCCGACGCGGTGGACTCACGCGAGGCCACCGTCCGGAGCGCAGCCGTGATGTCGGGCGGCACGCTGCTCTCACGGGTCACCGGCTTGCTCCGGGTGACGGTGACGCTGGCGGCGCTCGGTTTCACGGTCGTGTCGGATAGCTACAACGCGGCGAACACGACCCCCAACATCGTCTACGAGCTGGTGCTCGGCGGGATCCTCACGAGCGTCTTCGTGCCGGCGCTCGTTGGCCGCGCCAAGGATCGCGGACGCGAAGCCCAGTTCGAAACGGCGAACCGCTTCCTGACGATCGTCCTGGTCCTGCTCACCGGCGTCGCCGTCGCGGGTGCGGTGGCCGCACCGTGGATCATGCGCCTGTACCTCGGCGGCGTCGACGATCCGATCCGCCGCGCCCAGGAGGTCGAGCTCGGGACGTTCTTCCTCCGTTGGTTCATGCCGCAGATCGTGTTCTACGGGCTGGGCGCTGTCGCCAGCGGTCTGCTCACGGCGAACCGCCGGTTCGCGGCGCAGATGTACGCACCCGTGCTCAACAACCTCGCCGTGATCGCGACGATGTTCGCCCTCATCGCGATGCGCGGGACGACACCCCCGCAGGTCGAGACCCTCACCTTCGCCGAGAAGACGCTCCTGGGCGCGGGCACGACGCTCGGCGTCCTCGCGATGACCGCCGCGTTGTGGCCGGCGCTCCGGCGGATCGGCTTCCGCTGGCGGCTCCGCTGGGATTGGCGTCACGAGACCGTCCGCCAGCTCTTCCATCTCGCCCGATGGGTCGTCGTCTACGTCGTCGCGAATCAGGTCGCGTACCTCATCATCATCCGGCTCGCCAGCAAGATCTCGGCCGGCGCGTACACGGTCTACTCGCAGGCATTCGTGTTCTTCTCGCTCCCGCATGCGATCGTCGCGGTCTCCATCTTCACCGCGCTGATCCCCGGCATGGCCGAACGATGGACGAGCGAGGATCGGTCGGGTGTCCGCGACCTGTTCTCCCGAGGATTCCGCGACACGATGATCGTGATGATCCCGGCGGCGGCCGGCTACATCGTCCTCGCCGGACCGATCGTCGCGTTGCTCGCGGACCACGGGGCCGTGCGTGGCGTGGAGCTGCCGATCATGGCGCGCACCCTCGCCGGGTTCGCGATCGGTCTGCCGTTCTTCTCGGCCTTCCAGCTACTGACCCGCACCCTGTACGCGATGCACGACTCCCGAACGCCGGCGGTCGTCAACATCGGGGTCGCCGTCGTCAACATCGGGGCGGACATGCTGCTCGCGTTCACATGGAACCATGGGGTGACCGGGCTCGCTCTCGGCCACGCCGTCTCCTACGTCTTCGGATCCGCGGTGTTGTTCGTGATCGTGCAACGAAGGCTCCGGGGTGCCGACGAGCGCAGGATCGGCGTGACGATCGCCAAGACGCTCCTGGCGGCCGGGATGACGGCCGCGGCAGCCTTCGGCGCCGCGAGCCTGGTCGACATCGCGTTGAACGTCGATCGGACCTTCGGCCGGCTCATCCAGGTGACGACCGGGGTCGCTGCGGGAGTGCTTGTGTTCCTCGCCTGCGCCCTTATCTTCGGGATCCACGAGGTCGATGAAGTGAAGGTGGCGCTCTTCGGACGGATGCGCCGCGGGGCGTGATGGAGACCGGGATGCGAGGAAGCCTGCGGCGCGTGCACCGCGAACAATCCGGCTTGGTCGGGAAGATCATCGTCGTGTGGTTGGTTCTCGTCGCGGTCCTGGGTATCTTCGCGGTCGACGCAGCGTCGGTCCTGTTCACCAAGTTCCGCCTGTCGGACGCTGCCGCGACGGCGGCCTCGACCGCCGTCTCGACCTACCAGAACGAGCGGGATGTCGCGGCCGCGTGCGGCGCCGCCCAGCTCTCCGTCCAGCAAGCCGACCCCGACGCGACGATGGCCAAAGGCTGGTGCAAGGTCGACACCTCGTCGGGAGACGTCACGATCACGCTCCGGAAGACCGCGACCTCCGTCATCGCCGGGCGGTTCGCGTTCACCAGGGATCTGACCAAGGTCGTGCAGCGGGAAACCGCGGAGCCATCCTCGTTGTAGCGTGCGCTCGTGGGCCCGCCCGAGCGCGATGAGGAGTTGGTCCGCCGGTTCCTCCTCGGAGACGCCGATGCCTTCGAGCGGCTCGTCGAACGACACCGCCAACGCGTCTACAACCTGTGTCTCCACATCCTCGGCGATCCGGAGGACGCGGCCGACGCGACACAGGAGACCTTCCTTTCGGTCCTGACGAAGCTCCGGCAGTTCCGCGGGGACGCGGCGTTCACGACGTGGATGCACCGCGTCGCCGTCAACGCTTGCTACGACCTCTCCCGGAAACGGCGGCGGCAACCGCTGCTCCGACTTGCGGGCGACCAGGATCTGCCGGAAGCCGAGCTGGGTCCGCCCGTCCTCGACCACGCAGAGGAGGTGGCAGGAACGCTCGACGCCGTCGCCGCTCTCAACCAGGTTCCGGAAGGGTTCCGGGTGGCACTCGTCCTCGCGGACCTCCACGATCTGGCGTACGAGGAGATCGCGAAGGTGCTCGACGTCCCGATCGGAACGGTGAAGTCCCGGGTCCATCGGGGACGAGTTGCGCTCGCCCGCGCGATGGGCGGCGGCACCCGGGAACCTGAAGCGCCGTTCAGAGCGTCCGAGGAGCAGCCATGAACCATCCCGATGCGCAGCTCGCGGAGTACGTCGACGGCGCGCTCGCCGAGGGCGAGCGCGCCGTCGTCGAACGCCACCTCGACTCGTGTCAGCGATGCCGGGAGGAGGTCGCACTCGCGCGCGAGGCTCGCTCTTCCCTCGCCTCGGTGGTCGAGGCGGCGGCGCCCGGCAACCTCGGCGATGCAGCGATCGCGGAAGCGAGACGGCGAGCAGCGGGTGCGCCGGCAGCGGCAGCGCCGTCGGGGAAGCCGGGGTGGTATCGCTGGGCCGGCGCCGCCGCGGGGATCGCGGCCGCGATCTTGCTCCTCACGCTCTTCCTGCCCCACGTCGGCACGGGACCCGCGCGCGAGGCGGCCGGGGGTGCGGCCGCGCGGAGCGAGGCCGCACCCCCGGCCACCAGCGTGGAGGCGCAGAACGTCGACTACGACCTCGCGGGCGTGGAGGCGCTCGCCACGTCCTACCGCGGCGGAGCGGACGCGACCTTCGGCCCCAACGAGAAGGGGTCGCAGGTTCCCGAGGCAACGGGCGTCACGACCGCGCAACGGATCCCGTTCTCCGAAGCCGTCGCATGCCTCGATCGGGCCTTCACCCCGCCTGGCGGGCAACGGGGATCCAACGGGCAGCTCGTCCGCGTGATCCAGGCGCGCTTCGAAGGGACCCCGGCCATCCTCGGCGTCTACCTCATCGGACCCGGAGCCGGGCAGCCGGCAGACGTCATCCGGGTGCAGGTCGCATCTACCCGGAACTGCTCGATCTTGACGTCGACCCAAGCCACGATCTGACGTCCGGCCTCGTGTCGATCCGGGCCACGACTTCCGGGAATAGGCGGGCGTTCCCGCCTATGGGAGGATTCGCACGCAGTGGACGACCCGCGGAACGTGATCGTGATCGGCTCGGGGCCGGCCGGGTTCACGGCCGCCCTGTACGCCGCGCGGGCGAACCTGGCGCCGCTCGTCCTGAAGGGTCTCGAGGCCGGGGGCCAGCTGATGTTGACGACGGACGTCGAGAACTATCCGGGCTTCGCCGACGGCCTCCTCGGCCCAGAGCTGATGGACCAGATGGAGAAGCAAGCATCTCGCTTCGGTGCGGAGATCCTCCCGGTCCACGTCACCGACGTCGACCTGGCGGAGCGTCCGTTCGTCGTGCGAGCCGGCGACCAGGAGTGGCGGGGTCGCACCATCATCGTGGCGACCGGTGCGACGGCGAGGTGGCTCGGCGTCCCGGGTGAGGAGAAGCTCCGAGGCCGGGGCGTCTCTGCGTGCGCGACCTGCGACGGCTTCTTCTTCCGCGATCGTGAGCTCGTCGTGGTGGGCGGCGGCGACACCGCGATGGAGGAGGCAACCTTCCTCACGAAGTTCGCGAGGAAGGTCACGATCGTCCACCGGCGCGACGACTTCCGCGCGTCGAAGGTGATGTCTGCGCGCGCGCTTGCCAACCCGAAGGTCGACGTGATCTGGAACACGACGGTCGCTGAGGTCCACGGTGACGACGCCGTATCGGGGGTCACCCTGAACGACGTCCGCACGGAAGAGTCACGCACCTTCCCCACAGACGGCCTGTTCGTCGCGATCGGACACGATCCGAACACCGCCTTGTTCCGCGACAAGCTCGCGCTCGACGACGAGGGCTACATCACCGTCGCCGAGCCACGGACGACGACGAGCGTTCGGGGGGTCTTCGCGGCGGGGGATGTGACCGACCGGATCTACCGGCAGGCTGTGACGGCTGCCGGCCAGGGATGCAAGGCGGCGATCGATGCCGAACGCTTCCTCGAGGATGAGGCCCACGGCCACTGACGGAATGCCCGACCGGGCGGCCCGCGTTCTGGGAGCGTAGGGGTCCGTCCCTGCGACTCGCGCAGGGGGCCCCCGAACGAAGGAGAACGAACGAATATGGCGAACATCGGAACGGTCACCGAATCGGATTTCCAGATGACGGTCCTCGACTCCGACACCCCGGTCCTGGTGGACTTCTGGGCGGAGTGGTGCGTCCCGTGCCACATGGTCTCCCCCGTCGTGGAGGAGATCGGCGATGAGAAGGGCGAGACCCTCAAGGTGGCGAAGCTCAACATCGACGAGAACCCGCAGGCCACACGCACCTACGGAGTGATGTCGATCCCGTCCCTCATCCTGTTCAAGGGCGGACAGGAGGTTGCCCGCGTCATCGGCGCGAAGCCGAAGGACGCCATCCTCCGAGATCTGGCGCCGCACCTGTAACCCCGGCGAACGCCGCGTTTGCGGGGCACCGGGTCGAGTCGCAGACTCGTTGCATGAGCATCTTCCGTCGTGGCGACCATGGGTCCGAAGTGCTGGACGTCCAGCAGCGGCTGGCGGCCCTCGGCTATGCCTTGGCGCCCGGTGAGCTGGCGGGGTGGTTCGGACCCTCGACGGAAACCGCCATCCGCGCCTTCCAGGACCTCCGCCACCTCCGGGTCGATGGCCTGGTGGGCCCGGACACCTGGATGCAGCTCGTCGAAGCAGGGTTCCGGCTCGGCGACCGAACGCTGTATCTCCACGCGCCTCCGTTCCGGGGAGACGACGTGCGCGAACTGCAGCGCAAGCTCAACGCGCTGGGGTTCGACGCCGGCAAGGAGGACGGGGTCCACGGCCAACGGACCGACCTGGCGGTGCGCGAGTTCCAACGCAACGTCGGCGAGGAGCCCGACGGCATCGTGGGCCTGCACACGATCGCGACGATCCAGCGGATGCGGCCGCTCGAGGACGTGCCGAGCCGCGCGGTCGTACGCGAGGTCGAGGAGCTGCGCGGGATGCGTGGCTCGATCGATGGCAAGGTCATCGTGATCGACCCCGGGGACGGGCCGGCCGACGGCCCCGCGGAGGTTCGGCTGGCGATGGCCGCCTCGGTCGCGCACGAGCTGGCGGGTCTCGGCGCGAAGCCCGAGATCCTGCATGGCGACACCGATGCGCCGGCCGACCGCGCTCGAGCGGCGAACGAGCTCGGGGCATCGCTCTGCGTGTCCGTGCACCTCGGCGGCGGGGTTCCCGAAGCCAGCGGCCCCACCTGCTCGTACTTCGGGAGCGCCACCACCTACTCCCCCGCCGGCCGGCGACTCGCGGAGTTGATCCTCGAGGAGCTGGAACGGGAGTTCGGTCGCCGCGGTCGACTCCAGCGCCTGACGGTCGGCATGCTCAGGGAAACGAGGATGCCTGCCGTGCAGGTCGAACCGCTGGTTGCCACGAACGAGCTCGAGGCCTCGTTGATCGACGACGAGGGGTTCCCGCCGCGCGTCGCCCGCGCCGTCGCGGGCGGCGCGCGGCGGTTCTTCGGCTAGGCGTCTCGGCGCGCGCGGTGATCGCGCGACCGCCCGAGAAGGGCGAGCAACGCTCCGAGCACGCTTCCCAGCACGATCGCTCGGAGGGCGCGACGGGTCTCGCCGGGAGGCTCGAGGTGCTCGGACATCGACCGCTAGGGTACCGAGATGCGTACGTGCGTGATGATCGAAGGTCAGCAGGGCGTCACGTGGCGAGATTGGTGCGCGCTCGCCGATGCGTGTGAGCGGCTGGGCTTCGAAGGACTGTTCCGCTCGGATCACTACTTCAGCGCGCGAGGGGTCTCGGGTCGCGGCGCCACGGATGCATGGACGCTGCTCGGCGGCCTCGCGGCGCGCACGTCACGGATCCGGCTCGGGACGTTGGTGTCACCGGTGACCTTCCGCTCACCGGCGCTGCTCGCGAAGGTGGCGACGACCGTCGACGAGATCAGTGACGGTCGCGTCGAGGTCGGGATGGGCGCGGGGTGGTGGGAGGAGGAACACACGCAGTTCGGCTTCCCGTTCTACGACGTCCATGAGCGCTGGGCGCGGCTGGAGGAAGCGGTGCCGATCGTGCACGGCCTGTGGACGAAGGAGCGGTTCTCTTTCGACGGGACGTACTACCGGCTGGACGCCGCCGAGTTCCTTCCGAAACCGGTGCAGCGTCCACACCCGCCGCTCATCCTCGGCGGGAAGGCGGTCGGACCGCGGATGCAACGGTTGATCGGTCGCTACGCGGACGAGTTCAATACGGTGGGCGGGCTGCCGGAGGAGGCCGCCGGGCGCTTCGCCCGGGCGCGGTCCGGGTTCGCGGCGGAGGGTCGTGATCCATCGTCGCTCGTCACGTCCTTGATGACGTGGTTCTTCGTCGGGCGGACGGAGGACGAGTACCTCGAGAAGCTCCGTCGCGCGCACGCGATCGATCCGGACGCGGGACCGTTCGAGGACTATCGGGCCGAGATCGAACGCGACTGCATCGTCGGGTCGAGCGAGCGGGCGGCCGCCCGCCTCCGCGAGTACGCGGAGGCGGGCGTCCAACGCATCTTCTTGAACCACGAGCTGTACGACGACCTCGAGATGCTCGAGGTCGTCGCCAACGAGGTGCTCCCGCGGATCGATCCCTAGGATCGATCCGCTCGCGGTCCTCGGTCGGGGCGAACGCGGATGCTAGGCTGGCGGTCTTCCTTCGATCCCCATGGCCGAGTTCTCCATCGATCGCTTCGTCGACCGCTACGCCGAACGTACCTCGGGCATGTCCGCATCCGAGGTACGGGCGCTCTTCGCGGTCGCTGCCCGCCCCGAAGTGGTTTCGCTCGCAGGCGGGATGCCCTACGTCGAAGCGCTTCCTGGGCAGGAGGTCCTGGAGGTGGCCACCCAGGTGCTCCGCGATCTCGGACCGACGGCGTTGCAGTACGGCGGAGGCCAAGGACAGCTCGCCCTGCGTGACCGCGCGGTCATGCTCATGGCCGAGGAGGGCGTGGACGCCGACCCGGACGACGTCGTGATCACGACGGGCGCCCAGCAAGCTCTCGATCTCCTCGGAAAGATCTTCATCGACCCGGGCGACACGATCGCCGTGGAGGCGCCCGCGTACGTCGGCGCGCTCACCGCCTTCGCCGCCTACCAGCCGCGGTTCCTCACGATCGAGCTCGACGACGAAGGGATGATCGTCGAACAGCTGGAACGAGCCATCGTCCGCGGTGAGCGCCCAACGTTCGTCTATACGGTTCCCAACTTCGGCAATCCCGCCGGGGTCACGATGTCGCGACGTCGGCGCGAGCACCTCGTGGCGCTCTGTCGCGAGACGGGGTTCCCCATCGTCGAGGACAACCCCTACGGGCTACTGCGGTTCGAAGGTGAACCGTTGCCCTGCCTGCGATCGCTCGACCCTCGCAACGTGATCTACCTGGGTACGGTCTCGAAGACGTTCTCCCCGGGTGTACGGGTCGGATGGGTGCTGGCCGATCCCTCGGTGATCCAGCGCCTCGTCCTCGCCAAGGAAGCGGCGGATCTGTGCGGTTCGAACCTGACGATGCTCCTGACCGAGCGATGGTTCTCAAACGACGCTCGTTGGAGGTCGGCGCTGACGGGGCTGATCGATACGTACCGATGGCGTCGTGATGCGATGCTCGACGCACTCGAGGAGCAGTTCCCGGGCACGGCCTCGTGGACCCATCCATCCGGCGGCTTCTACGTTTGGGTCGCGCTTCCCACGTGGTCCGATACGACCGCGATGCTCGCAGCCGCGGTGGAACGACGGGTCGCGTACGTCCCCGGCACCGCGTTCTACCCCGACGGGCGAGGTGTGGATCGGATGCGGCTCGCGTACTGCTACCCGACGGAGGACCGGATCCGCGAGGGAGTCGCGCGGCTCGCCACGCTCCTCGAGGACGACGAGCGCCTGTACCGGAGCCTGCACGGATCATGAGGATCGCGGTCCTCGCGGGCGGCCGGACGCCGGAGCGTGACGTGTCGCTCCGGAGCGGTCACCGTATGACGCTCTCACTCGGTGAGCTCGGCCATGAAGCGTGGCTCGTGGATCCGGCCGAGGTGCCCCTGGTCGAAACCCTGTCCGAACGGCGGCCCGATCTGTGCTGGCTCGCGTTGCACGGCAAGGAAGGCGAGGACGGCACGGTGCAGCGCCTCCTCGATCTCCTCCAGATCCCCTATACGGGGACCGCGGCGTTCGATTGCGAGGTCGCGTTCGACAAGGTGCTCGCGAAGGACGCCCTGCAGCGAGCCGGGGTTCCGACGCCCCCGTGGGTCGTGATCGAGGGTTGGGCGCTCCGCGATCTGGGCGGCGGCGCTGCCCTCGGCAAGGCCATCGAACGGATCGGGCTCCCCTGCGTGGTCAAGCCCTCGAGGAGCGGCTCGGCCTTGGGTATCAGTTTCGTCGAGCGTGAGGGCGACCTCCCGCAGGCCGTCATGGCTGCGCTCTCCTTCAGCGGCGCCGCGTTGATCGAAGCGAAGGTCGCAGGTCGAGAGGTGGCGGCGGCACTGGTCGGCACGGCTCTCGAACCATTGCCGATCGTCGAGATCGTCCCGAAGGAGGGGGTCTACGACTACGCCGCACGCTATACGGCGGGTGCGACCGAGTACTTCTGCCCGGCTCGGCTCTCGGAGGGCGCTTCGGCCGCCGTCGCCGCGTTCGCGGCGGCGGCGGCCGAAGCGCTCCACCTTCGCGATCTGACACGGGTCGACCTGATCGTCGATGCCAACGATCGACCCTGGGTGCTGGAGGTCAACGTCTCCCCCGGGATGACCGAGACCTCGCTGGTGCCGATGGCCGCGCAGGCCCAGGGGCTATCCCTCGGCGACCTGTGTGACATCGTCCTACGGTCGGCGGTTGACCGGATCTAATCAGGGGCGAGGCCGGGCCCGGACCCGATGATCTCGGACACGATGCGCTCCAAGTCATCCGGCGAACCAAACTCGATCACGACCTTCCCGCGTTTGGCGCCCATCTGGATCGACACCCGCGTCGCGAGCTGCTCCGAGAGGATCTCCTCGACCTCGGCGAGGTTCGCATCGGCCTTGGCCGTCAGGGACTCGGCAACGCGTCGCTTGTCTTCGGTCGCCTGAGGAACCTCGAGGAAGCGTCGGACGATGTCCTCGGTGTGACGGACCGATAGGTCCTCGGCGGCGATGCGGGTCGCGAGCGACGTCATCGCCTCCTTGTCTCCCAACGAGAGCACCGCCCGCGCATGGCCGGCGGTGATCTTGTCGTCGGCGAGGAGCTGCTGAACGTCCAACGGAAGCGCAAGGAGTCGGATCGTGTTCGCGATGTGTGACCGCGACACACCGACCCTATCCGCAAGCTCCTCCTGCTTGAGGCCGAGCTCCCCGAGCAGGGCCTTGAACGCCTCGGCCTGCTCGATCGGGTTCAGATCCTCCCGGTGGATGTTCTCGATCAATGCCTCGCGCAGGAGATCGGCATCTTCCGAATCCCGAAGAACGATCGGGACGCTCGCGAGCCCCGCCGCTTTGGCGGCCCGGAGGCGTCGCTCTCCGGCGATCAGCTCGTACCGACCGTCTCCCGCTCGGCGGACGACGAGAGGCTGCAGGATCCCGACCTCCCTGATGGACGCAGCCAGGGTGGCGATCGTCTCGTCGTCGAAGCGTGTCCGAGGCTGCTTCGGGTTCGGCGCGACGGCGTAGACCGGCACCTCCATCAGTCCCGATGCGGCCTCACCCGCCTCGGGTGCGCCCGGGATCAGCGCCGACAAGCCTCGACCGAGCCCCCCTCGCTTCGACATCACTGGCCTCCCTTGCGGAACAATCGCCACCGGCGCTTCGGTGTCTCCCCGTCATCCTGCAACGTCTCCCCGATGTCGCTCGCGCGACCGACGGGCGCGCGGGCACCTTGGGGAACCTGCACCAACGGCTCTCGAGCTGCCTCGATATCGATCTCGGCGTTCTCGCCGATCACCACGACCCGTCGCTCTGGGAGCCGACCGGGTGGAAGCACCTCTCGCGGGGGCCGAACCCGAGGCTCGGCGGTCGCTTCGGTCCACTCGAGATCGCTCGGTTCTCCCGGGGGGGTGTCGACTTCGCCGATCGCGGGGGCCGGCGGAGCCGGAAGTAGTTCGGCCGTAGGAGCGATCGCAGCCTCAGCGCCGGGGCCCACCGCCGACTTCTCAGGACCCATTTGGGGAGGTGGCGCCTTGGAATCCTCGGGCTTGGAGTCCTCGGGCTTGGAGTCCTCGGATCGGGCGGCTGGCTCGCCCTCAGGCTCTGGGTCGGGCACGCCCTCAGCGATCAGCTCGTCGGCCGGCAAGGGTTCTTCGTCGGACGACCGGGGGGGGTCCGTGGAAAGGGGTTGGACCACCACCGACGGCAGGTCGTCGAACACCGGCATCGGGCTCTCCGGGCGGGGACGCGCGGCGACCTCGTGCGCCAATTCCCGGTAGCACTCGGCCCCCTTCGATCGGGGATCGTAGACCGTGATGGGTTGGCCGAAGCCAGGAGCTTCGGAGAGTCGAACCGTGCGCGGGATAACGACGTCGTACACGACCTCGCCGAAGAAGCGGCGAACCTCCTCCACCACCTGTTCGGACAACTTCGTCCGGGGGTCGAACATCGTCATCACGATGCCCGTCAGCCTGAGCTCCGGGTTGATGTTCTGCTGGACCAAGTTGACGTTCCGAAGGAGTTGCCCCAGGCCTTCCAGCGCGTAGTACTCGCACTGGATCGGCACGATCAGCTCCTCCGCGGCGGTCAGGGCGTTGATCGTCAGGAGGCCGAGCGAGGGCGGGCAGTCAAGGAAGATGAAGTCGTAGCGGCCTTCGCCGACAGGGGCGAGCGCCTTCTTGAGGCGCGTTTCCCGGGAGAACTGGCTAACAAGCTCGATCTCCGCGCCCGCCAGATCGATCGTGGAGGGGACCGCGTCGAGATGCTTCACCGATGTCTGGACGATGGCGCTTTCGACCGGGGCCTCCGACAGGACGACGTCATACACCGTGACCCCGCGCGCCTCGTGTCGGATCCCCATGCCCGTCGATGCATTGCCTTGCGGATCGAGGTCGACGACCAAGATCCGGTAGCCCAGCTCGGCGAGAGCTGCTCCGAGGCTGACGGCAGTGGTTGACTTGCCAACGCCACCCTTCTGGTTCGCGATAGCGACGATCCTGGCCACGCCCGGCTCTGCAGGAGGACTCGGCGCTCGCTTCTTCCCCCCTTCGTCCTTGCTCGTCGCAGGGCGCTGGGTGCCCTTGTCAGAACGAGGAGACGACGAAGTAGCACCGGGAGAAGGCTTGCTCACTGCCGGGTCATGATAACCACAGGTCCGGCATCCGCAAGCTCGGGAGTCGTAGAAACCGAGATGCGGGCTCCTCCAGGCGTTCCCGAGGCAACGTCGAAGCGCCGACCTGCCCAGAACAGGAGCTTCCCGGTCGGCGACAGCAGCGACTCGGCGATCGCCCACGCGCGAGCGGGCTGGGTGAACGCTCGGGATAGGCACACGTCGAAGGGACCTGTCAGGTCCTCGACCTTCCCCGCGAAGACCCGCACATTTCGGAGTTGCAGGCTCTCAACCGCGAGCTCGATGAAGGCGGCACGGCGGCGGCGGACCTCCGCGAGGCAGAAGGAGAGGTCGGGGCGTGCGATGGCGAGGGGGATCCCCGGGAGGCCCGCGCCGGAACCCAGGTCGACGACCTGCGCGGGCGGGGAGCCCAGGAGCGGTAGGGCGCGTAGCGAGTCGACCACGTGGCGCTCGCGGAGCTGTTCTCGATCCGCGCGTCCGATCATCCCCGTGGGAAGTGCCTTCTCGAGGAGGAGCCGCTCATAGGCGCCCAATCGCTGGGTGGTTGCGGAGTCCGCGTCGAGGCCGAGCACTTCACCCCACCGACCCCAAGCCTCATGTTTCACGTGAAACATCCTCTACAGGCCTGAGGTAAGGAAAGCGTCCTCAGTCGAGGGGGCTGACCACCACGAACCTGTTCGGATCCTCACCGCGGGATCCGCTCTCAACGCCCTCGATCCCTGCAACAGCGTCGTGGACGATCTTGCGTTCAAGGGCATCCATCGGTTCGAGTTCCTGCTCCTGACCCGAAGCCAGTGCTCGCTCCGCCGCTTCACGCGCGCGCTCCTCCAGCCGGAAAGCCCGACGCTTCCGGTAGTCCTCCACGTCCACGAGGACCCGGATCCGCTCGTCGAGCCGCCGGCCGACCACGTTGCGCGTGAGCTCCTGGATCGCATCGAGCGTCTGGCCGTGTTTCCCGATCAACAGCGCCAAGTCCTCTGGTGGGCCCTCGAGGATGTCGACGTAGAACCGGTCGCCCTGCTGAGCAGGCTCTGCGATGGCGTCGATGTCCATCTGGCCGAGGAGCTCCTCGACGAAGTCTGCGACCGCATCAGCCTGTTCCTCGAGATCGACTTCGTCCGGCATGTCGCCGTTCATCCGTCATCCTCCGGTGGGTCCGGCTTCGGGTTGCGCCTCAGCTGGTTCCCGGGTGGCGCGGCCTTCTTGCGGCGGCCCGGGTCCCCCGCGGCAGGTTTCTGGCCACGCGCCGACCCGCCACTCGACGGCTTCCCTGGACCCGGGTTCGGTCGCTTCTTGCCTTGAGGAGCCGAGCCGTTCCCTTTGGGCCTCGGCTTCGGCGGCTGATCCCTCTGGTTCTGTATCGCGTGTGCGCGTTCCGTCATCCAGCTCATCACCCCGCGCTTCGGCGTGGGATTGGCCGCCTTCGCGTTCTGCTCGGCCATCCGGCGCTCCAGGGCCTCGGGGCCGATGTGCCCCGCTCGGAGCAGGTACGTCTGCTGTGCGACCTGTAGGCCGTTCGAAACGGTCCAATACAGGACCAGTCCGGCGGGGAACTGGAGCCCGAAGAAAGCGAACATCAGCGGCATCACACGGGTGATGGCCTGCTGCTGAGACGACTGCGAGTCCTTCGGGCTAGCACGTTGCATCTGCCAGGTCTGGAAGAACGTGGATCCCACCATGACGGCGAGCAGGAGGATGTACGGGATCATGTCGGGGAGCCGCTTGTGGCCGCAGTCCAAGACACCCTGCGTTTCGGCAGGGAACGGAAGGGCGGTGCCATCCTTCCCCAGGATCGGGGCTGCCGTTGGTTGCGTGGGGTTGCCCTGCCCCGGCAGTTGCTTGACCTGCCCATCGGCTGGGTCCTTGTACTTGATCGGGACCTGGGTCCCGGCGCCCACGAGGTTGCATTGCAGATTCATGAACAGGAAGTCGGTGTTCTGGTGGGTCAGGACGTTCTGGAACAGGGCGCTGTCCTGAGGAAGGTGGTTGTTGGCGACGACGAAGGCGGTCTTGTGGAGCGGATCCTGGGACGGGGTCAAGGTCGGAGGTCGTATGACCGCGTACATCGCGAACAGGAAGGGGAGGGTGAGGAGCATAGGGAGGCAGCCACCGAGCGGGTTCACCCCGGCCTCCTTGTACAGCTTCATCTGCTCTTCTTGCTGCTTCTGGCGGTTGTTCTTGTATTTCTTCTGAAGCTCCTTCAGCTTCGGCTGGAGCGCTTGCATGTGCTGCATGCTCTTGATCTGCTTGATCCCCAGGGGAAGCAAGAGGAGCCGGATCGCGAGCGTCAGGAGGACGATCGCGATGCCGTAGTTCGGGACGATGCTGTAGATCCACGCGAGGACCCAGCCCAGCGCGTTGAGGAGTCCTTGCCACAGGCCGTTGGCGAGCAAGCCCTACACCCGGGCCTTCTGGTTGGATGCCTCTTGTGAGACATCGTCATACGTCGGCAGGTCAGCGGAGGGCCGCTCGACGTGATCCACCCCGCCGCCGCCGAATGGGTTGCATCGCAGCACCCTCCACATGGCCATACCCGAGCCACGGACGGCGCCGTGCACCCTGATGGCGTCTTCGGCGTAGTGGCTGCAGCTGGGATAGAAGCGGCACTGGCCCCCCAGCCAGCCCGAAAGGCTCGCGCGGTACACCTTGATGCAGATGATCAAGAGGGCGCGGACCGGAGCTCCGGCGTTGTACAGACCGCGTCGGACGGCGTTCATGGGTGCGTGGTCCCCCCGCGAAGGAGCTGCGTCATCTCGGCCACCAGGTCCTGCGTCTTGGCCCCCCGGATGGCCTCTCGGGCCACGAGGAGGGCATCCTGTCTGTTCCCGATCCTCGGAGCGACCTCCAACCACGCCGCCCGAAGGACGCGCCGAGCTCGGTTCCTCGTGACCGCATTGCCGACCTTGCGACCAGCGACGTACGCCACTGCCCCGGTCCCGGGCGCGAGAAACACTACCACCCGACTCCCGTGAGCCGGACGGCCTTCACCGAAGACGCGCTGCACGTCGCGCGATCGCACCTGGACCCCGTTGGCGCAGGTCAGACGGTGACCCGCGCGCGCCCTTTGCGGCGGCGAGCGGCCAGGATCGCGCGACCGGCTCGGGTCCGCATCCGGTGCCGGAAACCATGCACCTTCGCGCGGTGACGGTTGTTCGGCTGGTAGGTCCGTTTGCCCTTGGCCATCCGTGGAGATCCTCGCTCGGTCGGAGACCGGCTCCCGCCGGCAGGTCCGAGAGTATACGGGGAGCCCATCCTCGCTGGCCAAACCTCTTGACAACAGAAAGAACGTCAAGACCCCTCGCCGCGCGTGCGGTGTGGAAAACCACCGTGCTATCTTCCAGCCCGCCTCCCCCCGGGGCCCGCGAGCGGGCCGCGTCTCCGTTATCGGAGGACCCCTCCGTTGGGTTTTCCACCGTTGTGGAAAGGTCCTGTGGAATAGGCATGGTGACGGCCTACCCGGAGCATGCGGCGCTCGAGGCGTGGTCGAGCGTGCTGGCGCGTGCGCGAGCCGAGCTCCCCGACACGACGCTCGTCATGTGGTTCTCCGACGTGCGGCCCGCCGGCCTCGTCGACGATGTCCTCACCCTCGCCGTTCCGAGCCCCCTCGTGCGTGAGCGCTTGCAACACAACCATCTCACGTTGATCGAGGAAGCGGTGGCGGCGTCGTACGGAGGGCCGGTGAAGGTCGAGTTCGAGGTCGAAGAGGGGATCCGTCATCCGCTCGATGAGACGCCCGTCGCCGACGTCGCGCCTGAAACACCGGCGAGCGCGACGATCGGAGAGTCGAGCGAAGCGGTCCGTCGGCGCGCCACGGCGATCTCGCTCGGGGCGCCCGGTTTGCCGTTCCCCAACTACACGTTCGAAGCGTTCGTGCCGGGGCCGAGCAACCGATTCGCACACGCGGCCGCGATGGCCGTCGCCGAGGCGCCGCCGTCCACCGCCTACAACCCGCTGTTCATCTACGGCGGTGTGGGTCTGGGCAAGACGCACCTGTTGATCGCCGTGGGCCATCACATGTACCGCGTCAACCCAGGGATCCGCGTGAAGTACGTCACGTCCGAACGCTTCGTCACGGAGTTCATCAAGGCGGTGCGAGAACGTCAGGGGGACCAGTTCCGCCACCGGTACCGCGAGGTGGACGTCTTGCTGGTCGACGACATCCAGTTCCTCGCCAAGCGCGAGGAAACGCAGACCGAGTTCTTCCATACGTTCAACCATCTCCACGGCAGCGGGCGGCAGATCGCGATCGCCTCCGACCGCCCGCCGCACGAGTTGTCCGGTTTGGAGGAGCGCCTCGTGAGCCGGTTCCGTTGGGGCCTCTGCGTCGACGTTCAGCCCCCGGACCTGGAGACACGGATCGCGATCTTGCAGCTCAAGGCGGAACGCGAGCGCCTGACGATCCCGCACGACGTGATCGAGTTCGTGGCGTCGAAGTTCGACCAGTCGGTGCGCGAGTTGGAGGGGGCTCTGGTCCGGGTCGTCGCCTGGTCCGAGCTCACCGCGCAATCCATCGACCAGGAGTTGGCCGAGCGCGCGCTGCAGGACCTGATCCCGCAGACCGACCACGAGATCCCTCCACAGCTGATCATGGAGCAGACCGCCGAGTACTTCTCCCTGTCGACCGGGGACCTCGTATCGAAGTCTCGCTCACGGCCGCTCACCCAAGCCCGCCACATCGCCATGTACCTCATGCGCGAATGCACGGGGTTGTCGTTGGTGAAGATCGGCGAGATCTTCGGAGGCCGCGACCACACGACCGTCCTGCACGGGATCAAGAAGGTCGAGGACGAGATGCGCGAGCGCGACGCTACGTTCCGCCAGGTACAGGACCTGACCAGGATCGTCCGGGGACGCGTGCGAGGGGCCTCCTGACGTGTGGACAACGATGTGGGTTACCCCAGTGGGTCGGACGCCCCTCCGATCCCGCCGGCAGAGCGGCACGACTTATCCACCGGCCGTCCACATGTCCGACATGGCCATTACGCTGCCCGGATGACGGGGTTGTCCACGGTTCCACCGGCCCTACCACTACAGGTCTTCAACAAGAACAGATACCGATACAGGGGGTGTGCACGGTGAAGTTTCGATGCGATCGAGATGCGCTCTCCGAGGCCTTGCAGACGGTCCAACGCGGCGTGTCGTCGCGACCGGGGATCCCCGCCCTCACGGGTGTCCTGCTGGACGGTGCCGCTGAGGGCCGGCTGACGATGACGACCACCGACCTCGAGGTGTCGGCCCGGCTCACGATCGACGTCCAGGTGAGCGAGCCGGGGATCGCGCTGATCCCGGCCCGCTTGCTCGGAGACACCGTGAAGTCGCTCTCGGATGCGCCGGTGGATGTGGAGACGGACCAGTCGCAGGCGCGGATCAGGTGCGCGGCCTACGAGGGCGCGCTCCGGCTTCTCCCCGCTGAGGATTTCCCGGGACTGCAAGAGCCTGGAGGCACTCGGGTCGAAGCGGAAGCCGGCGCCTTCGCGGAGGCCGTGTCACAGGTTGCGCGGGCGGCCAGCCGCGACGAGGCCAGACCGGTCCTCACGGGCGTTCTGGTCGAGGTGAGCCGGGAGGGCTGCGTCCTGGTAGCGACGGACTCGTACCGGCTCGCGGTTCGCGACCTCGTCGCAAGCGCGGACGGAGAGGCGAAGGCGATCGTTCCGGAGCGCGCATTCTCCGAGGCCGGGCGCGCGGCGTCGGGTGACGAGAAGGGCAAGGTCGAGATCCTCGTCGATGACGCGCAGGTGTCGTTCCGCGCTGGCGGGCTGACGCTCACCTCGCGGTTGATCGAAGGTGAGTTCCCGAATTACCGTCAGCTCCTCCCGGATACGCACGAGAGCAGACTGACCGTGTCTCGGCAACAGCTGCTCGATGCCGTACGGCGCGTCGGGCTCCTCGCTCGTGACACCACGCCGGTCCGACTCGAGTTCAACGCGCTCGGCGTCAAGCTCTCGTCCAGTTCTCCGGATCTCGGCCAAGCAGTGGAGACCGTCGAAGCTCGGTACGAGGGAGACGATCTGACGGTGGCGTTCAACCCGCAATATCTCATCGACGGACTGACCGCCGCGGTGGGTGAATCCGTCCGTCTGGACGTGCGGGATGGGCTGAAGCCTGGCGTGGTACACGGGGAGAGCGACGGGTTCACGTACCTCGTGATGCCGGTGCGGCTCCCGGCAGCCGTGGTGTAGTTCGCTGCGGTCCGGGTCCCGCCATGCGCCTGTCGTGGGTGGAGTTGCGGGATTACCGCAACCACGTCCACACGCGGGTCGATCTCGGACACGACGGGGTCATCGTGGTGGCCGGACCCAACGGCGAAGGCAAGACCAACCTGTTGGAGGCGATGCATCTCCTCTACTCGCTCGGGAGTCCGCGCGTGAGCGCGAGCGACCCCCTCGTGCGACACGGCGCCGACGCGGCGTACGTCCGGGGGGAGTTCGAGACGCGCGACGGTCGAGTGCTCGTCGAGGTCGAGATCCTGCGGAAGGGCGCCAACAGGGTGCAGGTCGATCGGTCCACGGTCCGGCGGCGGCGGGACCTTCGCCGGGCGGTCCGCGTCGTGCTGTTCGGACCGTTCGATCTGCCGATCGTCACCGGGGATCCGTCTCGGCGGCGGGGATTCATGGACGAGGTCGTCGTGCTGCTCCAACCGGCGCGGGACACGCTGACCAGCTCGTACGAGCGGGTGCTCCGGCAGCGGAATCGCCTCTTGAAAGAACACGAAGGCCGAGGCGCTCCTCCGGAGCTCGAGGCGTGGGACGAGCAGCTGATCCAGACCGGCGCGGCCGTGATCAAGGCGCGCGCCGAGTCGGTGGATGCCATCGCCCCACCGGCGTCGCAAGCGTTCTCGGCGGTGTCGGGGTACGACCTGGTGGTCCGCTACGCGCCGAACGTCCCGGCTGTGGACGTGGAGGCGGGATTCCGGCATCGGCTCGACGAGCGACGGACCGACGAGCTTCAGCGTCGGACGTCACTCGTCGGCCCTCATCGAGATGATCTGGACCTTGCCGTGCGGGATCTGGGTGCCCGGAGTTTCGCGTCCCACGGGGAGACCTGGGTTGCGGCGCTCGCCGTTCGCCTCGGACTCGCCACCGCCGTCGGAGCCGCGATCGGCGAGCCGTCGGTCCTGCTGGTGGACGATCCCTACAGCGCGCTCGATCCGACGCGCCGAGACCGGATCGCGTCGATCCTCGCCGCTCTGCCGGGTCAGGTCGTGATCAGTGTGGCCGACGAAGCCGACGTGCCCGCGCAGGCGACGGCGATCTTGGACGTACGCGCCGGCAACGTCGTCGCGCGACACGAGGCCGCGTGATGCCGCATTCGAAGGGGTTCGGACGACGCGCCGATCGGCGCACCGGGGATCCGGTGCCGATCGGCGACGTCGTCGACGCCTTGCTCCGAGAAGACGTCTTCAGCCGCGGCATGCCGATCGCGACCCTCGCCCGGAGGTGGCCGGAGCTGGTAGGCGAGCGACTCGCGCGAGCGACGAAGCCGGCGTCCCTGGAGGGCGGGATCCTGGTGATCCGAGCCTCCGACGGACCCTGGGGAGCGCAGGCGAAATACCTTGCGGAACAGATCCGGGAGCGGGCCGATGCGGCGCTCGGAACGGGGTCGGTCAAGGCCGTCCGGATCGTGGTCGGCTCGGGGGCTCGAGGGGAGCGAAACCGCAGGTCACAGGGCTGATTTCGGCCTGCGAGATACGGTCAAAAGACACCCCAATCCGGTAAGATAGAGGTGTTCGTGCGACACCCCGCCGCACGCCCCCCGCAGGCCCGCGGCGGGTGCCGTGCGGCCCCGATCGGAGGACGGTTGGCAACCCCAGCGAAACGCACCACCAGGACCAGAACGACCAAGCAACAGCCCGGCTACGACTCCAGCAGCATCCAGGTCCTCGAGGGCCTCGAGCCTGTCCGCAAGCGGCCCGGTATGTATATCGGGACCACCAGCTCGCGGGGGCTGCATCACCTCGTGTACGAGGTCGTCGACAACGCGATCGACGAAGCCATGGCGGGGTACTGCGACAAGATCGTCGTCACGCTGCACGCGGACGGCTCGGCGAGCGTGCTCGACAACGGCCGGGGCATCCCGGTCAAGCCGATCCCTGGTCGCAAAGATCGCCGCCCCGCCCTCGAGATCGTGCTCACCGTGCTGCACGCCGGCGGCAAGTTCGGCGGCGAGGGCTACAAGATCTCCGGCGGGCTCCATGGCGTCGGCGTCTCGGTGGTGAACGCCCTTTCCCAGAAGCTCGATGCGCAGGTTCAACGGGACGGCTCCACGTACACGATGGCCTTCAGCCGAGGCAAGGTCACGAAGAAGCTCACCAAGGGCAAGGGCAGCTCGAAGACCGGCACCTCGATCCGCTTCTGGCCCGACCCGGAGATCTTCACCGAGGGCGTCGAGTTCGAGGGCAAGATCCTCGCCGACCGGCTGAAGGAGCTCGCGTTCCTCAACAAGGGCGTCGAGATCCACCTGGTCGATGAGCGCGCCGGGTCGAAGGAGGTCTTCAAGGCCACCGGGGGCCTCGTGGACTTCGTGAAGTATCTCGCGGAGGGCCGTGAGCCGCTGCACCGAGTCGTGTACTTCGAAGCGAAGGAAGGCGACGGCACGGCCGAGGTCGAGATCGCTCTGCAGTGGAACAACTCGTACGCGGAGTCGTTCCATTCGTTCGCGAACACGATCAACACGCACGAAGGGGGCATGCACGAGGAGGGTCTGAAGAAGGCGCTCACGAACGTGCTGAACCGGTACGCGCGGAGCAAGGGTTTGCTCAGAGAGAAGGAAGAGAACCTGATCGGCGAGGACGTTCGCGAGGGGTTGATCGCGATCGTCTCCGTGAAGCTCCGCGATCCGCAGTTCGAGGGCCAGACGAAGACGAAGCTCGGCAACGCATCGATCCGTTCGTTCGTCGAGACGACGGTCAACGCGAAGCTCGCCGAATGGCTCGAGGAGCACCCCGGCGACGGCAAGCGCATCGTGACGAAGGGCGCATCCGCGGCCAAAGCCAGGCTCGCCGCCAAGCAGGCGCGCGACCTCACCCGTCGCAAGTCGTTCCTGGAGTCGGGATCGTTGCCGGGCAAGCTCGCCGACTGCCAGCTGAACGACCCCGCCGCGTGCGAGATCTACATCGTGGAGGGGGATTCCGCCGGCGGCTCCGCCAAGCAGGCGCGTGACCCGGCGACCCAGGCTATCCTCCCGATCCGCGGCAAGATCCTCAACGTCGAGAAGGCGCGCCTGCACAAGATCCTCGAGAACATCGAGATCCAGGCGCTCATCACCGCGATCGGCACCGGAATCGGCGACGAGTTCGACATCACGAGGGCCAGGTACCACCGCATCGTGCTGATGGCCGACGCGGACGTCGACGGCGCGCACATCCGCACGCTCCTGCTGACGTACTTCTTCCGCTACATGCGCGACCTGATCGACGCCGGATATGTCTATCTCGCGCAGCCGCCGCTGTACCTCGTGAAGGAGGGCAAGCAGGAGCTGTACTTCTACACCGAGCGCCAGTGGGACGACTATCGCAACGCGAACGGGAACGGGAAGAAGCTCGATCCCCAACGCTTCAAAGGGCTCGGCGAGATGGATGCCTCCCAGCTCTGGGAGACCACCATGGATCCGGAGCGGCGCACCTTGCTGCAGGTGACGTTGGACGACGCCGCGACGGCCGATCACCTGTTCACCGTGCTGATGGGTGAGGACGTGCCGCCGCGGAAGGAGTTCATCGAAGCCAACGCCCGGTACGTCCAGAACCTGGACGTCTGAGAGGGAACCGAGGAGCGTCCGTGTCACAGGAAGGCCTGTTCGCAGGGAACGTCGAGCCTGTCCAGCTGGAGGAGGAGATCCAGCGTTCCTACCTCGACTACGCGATGTCAGTCATCGTGAGCCGAGCGCTCCCCGAGGTGCGCGACGGTCTGAAGCCCGTCCACCGCCGGATGCTCTGGTCGATGCTCGAGGGGGGCCTCCGGCCCGACCGGCCGCACCGGAAATCCGCGTGGGCCGTCGGAGAGGTCGTGAAGAAGTACCACCCGCACGCACTCGAAGCCGTGTACGACGCCCTCGTCCGGTTGGCGCAGGATTGGTCGCTGCGCCACCCCCTCATCGACCCGCACGGCAACTTCGGCTCTGTCGACGGCGACCCACCGGCCGCCATGCGATACACCGAGGCGCGGCTCGCGCCGATCGCGCTCGAGCTCCTCCGCGACATCGACGCGGAGACGGTCGACTTCGTTCCGAACTACGACGGCTACGAGCAGCAGCCCGTGGTGCTTCCGTCCCGATTCCCGAACCTGCTGGTGAACGGGTCGGGGGGCATCGCGGTCGGGATGGCTACGAACATCCCGCCCCACAACCTCGCCGAGGTGATCGATGCGGTCATCCACTTCATCGACAACCCCGAGGCAACGGTCGCCGAGCTCCGGAAGTTCGTCAAAGGGCCTGATTTCCCGACGGGCGGCATCGTGCTGGGCAAAGACGGCATCCGCGACGCCTACGAGACGGGCCGGGGGTCCATCAAGGTTCGGGGCGTGTGCTCCATCGAGGAGGGGAGCGCCGGCCGTTCCCGGATCGTGATCAGCGAGCTGCCGTACCAGGTGAACAAGGCGCGGCTCGCTGAGAAGATCGCGGACCTGGTGAAGTCGGGCAGGATCAAGGACATCGCCGACGTCCAGGACCACTCCAGCGGTCGCGAGGGCATGCGGCTCGTGATCGACCTGAAGCGGTCCGCCAACCCGCACGTCGTCTTGAACCAGCTCTACAAGCACACGCAGCTGCAGGACAACTTCGGTGTGATCATGCTCGCGCTCGTCGACGGGGTGCCGCGCACGCTGAACCTCGCCGAGATGATCGGGTACTACGTCGACCATCAGATCGACGTCGTCACGCGCAGGACCCGGTACGAGAAGCGGAAGGCCGAAGAGCGCGACCACATCGTCCAGGGATTGTTGATCGCCCTCGATCACCTCGACGAGGTGATCAAGATCATCCGAGGATCGCAGGACTCCGAGGAAGCGCGCACCAAGCTCATGCAGAAGTTCACGTTGAGCGAGGTCCAGACGAACCACATCCTGGACATGCCGCTCCGGCGGCTCACCCGGCTCGCGCGTGCCGAGCTGGAGCAGGAGCACAAGGACCTGCTCGCCCGGATCAAGTACCTGGACTCCCTGCTCAAGGGCCCCAAGAAGCTCCGGGGCGTGATCAAAGAGGAGCTCGCCGAGATCAAGAAGAAGTACGGGGATGCTCGCAGGACCCAGCTCAAGGCCGACGAGGGCGAGTTCGACGTCGAGGATCTGATCGCCGAGGAGGACGTCGTCATCACGGTCAGCCGGGCCGGCTACGTGAAGCGCCAGCCGATCGACGCGTTCAAGCGCCAGGGCAGAGGAGGCAAGGGCATCAAGGGCGCCACCCTCAAAGAGGAGGACGTGATCACCGACGTCTTCACGACGACGACCCACAACTGGCTCCTGTTCTTCTCCACGAGGGGCAAGGTGTATCGCGTGAAGGTCCACGAGGTGCCCGATTCGTCTCGGATCGCTCGCGGTCTCTACGCGGCCAACCTTCCCGGCGTGTCGGTGAACGCCGACGAGAAGGTGAGCGCGGTGCTGGACCTCAAGGAGTACGCGGAAGGCCGGTTCCTCCTTTTCGCGACCAACCACGGCATGGTCAAGAAGACCGCGCTCCCGGAGTACGCGTCTGCTCGCACAGGGCTCGCTGCGATCAACCTGAGGGCGGGGGACGAGCTGGTCGACGTACGGCTGACCGATGGCAAGGACGATGTGTTCCTGATCTCCCGGCGCGGCCAAGCCATCCGGTTCAAGGAATCGCTCGTCCGTCCGATGGGGCGCGCGACCGCGGGGGTGATCGGGATGCGGCTGGCGGAGGGCGACGAGGTCATCTCCCTCGCCCTCGCGTCCGACGGCGAAGAGATGATCAGCGTGTCCCAGAACGGGTACGGCAAGCGATCGCGCCTCGCCGACTATCCGATCAAGGGTCGAGGCGGCAAGGGCGTCATCGGCCATCAGCTGACGCGCAAGACCGGTGAGCTCGCGGGCGCGTTCATCGGGTCGAAGGATCAGGACCTGCTGACGATCTCGTCCGCGGGCAAGGTGCAGAGGGTCGGCGCGGCGGACATCCGCCGGGTCGGGCGCTCGAGCCAAGGCGTCCGCACGATGCGGGTCGAAGACGGCGAGCAGGTCGCCGCGATCGCGCCCGTCATCATCCAGATGGACGACGAGTAGCGTTCAGCTCGGTAGCGGCACCTTCTTGAACACGCGCCACAGGATCAGGTCGTATCCGGATTTCAGCGTCCCCGCGACGACCCATGGCGCCCCGAGCGCGACGGAATGCATCAGCGCCGTGCCGACCAGGGGACCGAACGGTCGAGCGATGTAGCGAGCCGTGTTGGTCGTCGCCGCGGCCGCTGTCCGTTCCTCCGGGTCCACCATCGCCGCGATATACGCCTGTCGGGTCGGGACGTCCATCTGCGACAGGACGAAGCGGAGCAAGAGCACGGCGATCGCGAGCGGAAGCGTCGGCATCAGCGGGACCAGGATCAGCAGGATGTTGGACGGCAGGTGCGTGAAGACCATCGTGTTCAACAGTCCGATGCGCGCGCCGATGCGCGCCGCCGCGATGGATGACGCAGCCTGCAGGAGCCCGGCGGCGAAGAACACCGCCGACATCAGTTCCAGCGACGCGCCGAACCGCTTAGAGAACCAGAACACGATGAAGACCGTCACGACGAACCCGCCTGCGAAGGCGTCGATCGAGAAGAGCGAGGCGAGCCGGAAGACCTGATCGCGCGACCGGTCCAACCGGGCACGCGAGCGATCCCGGAGCTCCATCGTGTCGCTGATCCGCGTGGACAGCCACAGGCAGACGATCGCGCCGATCGGGAACAGGAGGAACCATCGGCGATCGGCCGGAGCGCCGGCCCAGATGTGGTGCAGGAACGCCGGTCCGCCGGCCGCCAATGCCCCGAGGGCGCCGGTCAGGAAGGCGATCGCGTTGTACCGGCCGAACACACGAAGGCGCGACGCCGCCGGCGCCTGCCCGATCATGGCCTGCTCCAGCGTCGTGAGCGGGCCGTTCTCGTTCGCGTCGGTCGACATCGTGCCGAAGAGCGCGAGGACGATGAGGATCCAGACGCGATCGGTCAGGGCGTAGCCCAGGCCGACGATGCCGAGGATCACCAGGAGAGCGGCGTAGGCACGTCGTCGACCGATCCGATCGCCGGCGATGCCGACGACGATCGCGGATAACGCCATGCCTGCGAGGATCGCGGCGCCGAGCAATCCCACCTGGAGATCGCTCGCGCCGTTGTGCGCGAGCACCGAGCCCAAGATCACGGCCCCGAACCCGTAGAGGAACGCGCGGACGGCCTGGATCCACAGGATGATCCGGAGGTCGCTCTCGACGTTCACGGTCGACATGGTCCGAGCCTCCTCACAGCGCCACTCCGACCAACGTCCAGAACCACAGCACTGCCGCCGTGATGCCGATCCAGAAGCCGAGGATCGCACCCGCGAGCGCGCGCGCCCTGAACGCCGTGTCGGCGCTCAGGGCGCGCCTTGCCAGGACCCCTCCGAGGATCGAGACGGCGGCCACCGCGGCCAGCCCGGCCAGATAGACGCCCGCGCGCAGACGATGAGGCGCCAGGCCGACGAGCACGATCGTCACGGGGATCGCCCCGAGACCGATCAACGCCAGACGGAGCCCCCGACGTGCATCGTGATCAGGGGCGGGGATCGATGTCACCACGGCGGCATCATCGCAGGACGCGTCCGCCTGGGGGCCGCGGTCCGCGAAGGCTCGGAGCTCAGGCGGACTTGAGGCCGCGGATCGCGACCAAGCTCCTGATCTTCGTTCGCGCCTGGCCGTAGGTGAGTTCGGCATCGGCCTGAAGGCCGACGGCCTGGCTCAGGAAGAACAGCGTGCGTGCTTGCGAGTCGGTCATGGGCTCGCCGAGGAAGCTCGCAACGACCATCGCCGACTCTCCGTCGGTGAGCGAGGGATCGAAGATCTCCTCGAACTCGTCGCACAGGAACCTGAGGTATCTGGCTTGGGCGGAACTCATCGGACCGCGGCGGTCCTCCGGGTCGCGCTCGTCGTCCCATGCGTTGAGACCCCACGCGGTACGAGGGTCCGCTCCGCTCCGCTCGATCCGGCACAGGAAGCACCAGGCCGGCTCCATGCCATGCACGCAGCCTTCCATTCGGGTGTGCATCGGCATCGACCCGCGGCCGCTTGACCTGGTCGTATCCTCCCGATCATGGACCCGGTGGGTGGCTGGACGATGCTCCTGGCGGCGCTGGCGCTGCTGGTGCTGGCCACCTTCCCGCTCCGGACGCGGCTCCGTCCCGCCCTCGTGGACGCGATGCTGGCCCTCGGGGGCGCCGGCATCGGGGTGGGTGGTCTGCTTTTCCTCAGGGACGTGGAGCCGGGCTCGTGGGTGGTTGCGCCTGCCCTGCTGGCGATCGCCGCCGTTCTGCACGTGCGGTTCCTGTTCGCCGGGGAGGGGCCCTTCCGAACTTGATCCGAGGCTTCCGGGTGCTTGCCCTCGGGTCGGCGTACCCTTACAACCTTCCCCGACGAGGATGACTACCACGGCTGAAGATCCCTTCACACAGACGCCCACCCCTGATCCTCCCGTCATCGACGTGGAATTGGGAGGCGCGGTCCGGCCACGCCGGGCGGAGCGTTCGCATGGCTACGGCGAGCCCCGGCGGACCAAGGTCACCGTCCGGCGCTTCGGCCTGGTCTCGGTGTTCCGGTACTCGCTCCTGTTCTCGTTCTGCATGATGCTCGTGATCTGGCTCGCGCTCCTGATCATCTTCTTGGTGCTCCAGGCGGCGGGCGTCATCGACACCGTGGCGCAGTGGATCGGCTGCCTGGTGAAACCGGACCAAGGCACGTACCGGTGCACGCCGGCCATCATCGACGGAGCGAGGATCTTCACCTGGCTCTTCTTCGCCGGATGCTTGTTCGCGCTCGTGTGGACGGCCCTGACGGTGTTCATCGCGCTCCTGTACAACCTGATCAGCGACATCGTCGGCGGTGTCGAGGTCACGCTCTCCGAGCGTCAACGGGGGTGACGGACTTCGTTTGACGCGTTTCCGAGGCGTGGCTACCCTCGTCGAGTCTCCGGGTTCCTCGATCTCGGACGGGTACGGGCCTGTAGCTCAGCTCGGTTAGAGCGCTTCCCTGATAAGGAAGAGGTCGATGGTTCAAGTCCATCCAGGCCCACGATCGAACCCTGCGAACCGTCGGACGTTCGGGCTGTGTCGGGCGAGACGAACGTGGTAGCCAGCCGGCGGAGTGACTCGTCGTCAGAGGACACGTCCACGTCGCTCTCTAGACGCACCCCGATCCCTGCGGCCAGCGCTCGACACCCGTAGAGGAAACGATGTAGACGCTGACGGGGACTCCTCGTCGATCCAGTCTCGCGTCGGCCCACAACTTCCGACCGCTGCTACGCCATCCGGTGAAGATGGCAGCCGATGGGAGCGTCACGTCCGCCCTGAACGGGGGGCTCGTTCCGATCAGGCCGTCAACATCGCGTGCGTAGATGGCGGAAACGCGATCGTGAAGCGTCACGAACAGGAACGGTATCCCTTCCCAACCACAATGCGTCGCTTCAGAGACATCCTCGGAGACGCTCGACCATACGGGTGGACCCGGACCCGTTGGTTTCCACTTCCCTGGGAGAGCGGCGTGAAGCAGCGGCGAGGCCACAACGAGACCCGCGAGTACGCCAGCGCCGACCGTGAGGCCGATCCACCGCTTCATGCCTTGACTATCGACGGCCGCGAGATCGTTTGGAAGCTCCCAAGACCTTCTGAGCAGGCCCTTCCCGGATGGAGCGCGTAGCGGCTACCCTTCGGATGTCCTTGATGACGTCAAGGCTGATGGTGCAAGTCCATCCAGGCCGACGATGAGGAGGGTTCCCTTGGGCGACGACAGCGAAGGAACGGGCAAGAAGAAGAAGGGCTTCTTCCGGAAGCTCCTCAAGTTCACGGCGATCCTCGCGACGATCGGAGCGGTGGTCACCTTCTGGAAGCGGAAGCAGGGCAGCGATCTCGACGACGTCGAGTGGCAAGAGCTTCCGCCTCCCGCCGGCGGGTAGCCGGGACCGAAGCCCACACCTTCCCCACGAAGACCCGCGCCACGGGCGCGGGTCTTCCGCGTTGTTACGCTCGCCGACATGACCGATGCTTGGGAGCTGGCCCGGGCCGCGGCACGCGGCGCGGGCGTCGAGCTCCGGCCGCTCCCCGGCGTCGATGACGCGGATCTGATCAACCGGGTGGTCCAGGCGACCTGGGGAGGGCAGCGGGTCGACCGTGAGGTGATCCGGGCCCTCGCGGCGAGCGGCAACGTGTGCTGGGGTGCGTTCGACGGCTCCGAGCTGATCGGGTTCGTCCTGGGCTGGGCCGGTGTGGCCGGAGGCGTGCTCCACGTCCACTCGCACATGCTCGCGGCGCTGCCCGACCGACGCCACCGGGGCGTGGGCTACGCGTTGAAGCTCGCGCAGCGCGCGCAGGCGCTCGAGCAGAACATCCAGGTGGTGCGGTGGACGTTCGACCCGCTCCTCGCGCGGAACGCGTGGCTCAACCTCGGCAAGCTCGGGGCCGTCGTTGACGGGTTCGTGCGCGACTACTACGGGGCGATGACCGATGATCTCAACGCCGGGGAGCGGAGCGACCGGTTCCTCGTGCGCTGGGATCTGCCCCGCGAACCGGGTCCGCGATCAGTGAGCGGCCCCCGTACCGAGATCCGCATCCCCGTCGATCATCAGGAACTGCGAACGCACGACCCGGACGAGGCACGCCGGTGGCGCGACGAGGTCGCGATCGCCGTCGAGGAGGCGATGACGCGTGGTGAGATCGGCGTCGCCTTCGACCGCGAACGTTCGTGCTACCTCTTCGCGAAGGAAGGAGCCGCGAGATGACGCGGGTCCGTCGTGTCGAGCTCCTGTTGGTGGGACTGCCGCTCGTGCGGCCGTTCAGGACGTCGTTCGGGGTCGCGACGCGCAAGGAATGCGTCGTCGTCCGGGTCGAGACCGACGCCGCCGAAGGCTGGGGCGAATGCGTCGCCGACATCGAGCCCGACTTCAGCTCCGAGTGGAACCAGAGCGTCTGGAGCGCGATCGAGGGGTTCCTCGGCCCCGCTTTGCTCCGCGAGCAGGACGTGTCGGCGGGTTCGCTCGCCGAGATGTTCGGGTTCGTTCGCGGCAACCCGATGGCGAAGGCGACGCTCGTGGATGCGGTCCTCGACGCAGAGTTGCGCCGGCGCGGAGAGTCGCTTGCCTCGTACCTCGGCGCGGACAAGGAGACCGTCGTCTGCGGCGTGTCGGTCGGGATCACCGAGACCGTCGACCAGCTCCGCGCGCAGGTCGACGGGTACCTCGCCGACGGCTACCGGCGGATCAAGCTCAAGATCGCGCCCGGTCTGGACCTGGACCGGGTCGCGCCGATCCGAGCCGACCATCCGGACATCCTCCTGTCCGTCGACGCGAACGCCGCGTACACGCTCGAGGACCTCGACGTCTTCCGAGCGCTCGATAGCTTCGGTCTGTTGATGATCGAACAGCCGCTCCATCACGAGGATCTGGTCCAGCACGCGAAGCTCCAGGCACTGATCCGGACGGATCTGTGCCTGGACGAGTCGATCCGGTCGGCGGCCGATGCGGCCGCCGCCCTCCAGCTCGGCGCCTGTCGGATCGTCAACATCAAGCAGGGTCGCGTCGGCGGCGTGCTCGAAGCGCGCGCGGTCCATGACGTCTGCGTGCGTGCGGGCGTCCCGGTCTGGTGCGGGGGGATGCTCGAAACCGGGATCGGCCGGGCGACCAATCTCGCGCTCGCGGCGATGCCGGGCTTCACCTTGCCGAACGACACGAGCGCGTCTGCCCGCTACTTCCCGGAGGATCTGACCGAGCCGTTCGTGCTCGGGAGCGACGGCACGATGGACGTTCCCCACGGTCCGGGGATCGGGGTCGAGCCGCTCCGCGACCGGCTGGCGGCATGCACGCTCCGTCGCCAGGTGCTCGAGGCTTGACCCGGGGTTCCTCGCGGAGGGAACCGATGGCACTACGCTTGGGCTCGTGCCCGGCCGATACTTCTGCGCGAACGAACCTCGACGGAAGGACAGCGCACCGTGAGCGACCAACCCCCGACCGATGACGTGGCCGGCCCACCGGTGGACGCGAAGCCGGGCGACACCTGGAGCCTCGACCCGCGACCCACGACCGCCGGTAGCTTCCCGGCTGCCCCGGAGGGCGCCCTGCCGATCACGATGGCGGAGGTGACCGAAGGAGGCGAGGCTGCGCCGCCGGCGCCTCGCCGCGGGCTCAAGGTCGCCGGCATCGCACTCGCCGCGGTGCTCGTGCTGATCGGCGCCGCCGGCGCCGCCGCCTTCATGCTGCTTCGCGGCAGCAGCGAGGCGATCCTGGACAAGGTCCCCGCGAGCGCCGACGTCGTCGTGACGGCCAACCTCGACCCGGCCGCCAGCCAGAAGCTGAACCTCTACAGCATCGCGTCGAAGTTCCCCGCCCTCGGCGGCCCTGACCAGCTTCACCAGCACCTGAACCAGACCCTCGACGACCTGCTCCGGGACGTTGGGATGACGCACGAAGATGTGCAGTGGATGGGCTCCGAGGTCGGGCTCTACGTCGACGTGAAGAGCCCGCAAGAGACGTCGTACGCGGTCCTGATCGCGACGGATCAGGAGGACGCCGCGGCCGCGTCGCTCCAGAAGTTCCGGGCGGGTCTGGAGAGCCAGGGCGCCACCTTCCACAGCTCCGATCACGACGGCGTCCAGATCACGGTGTCGGCGACGTCCGACTATCCATCGTTCGCGATCGTCGATGGCGTGGTCGTGCTGGGATCCGATGAAGGTGCGGTCGCGGCGGTCATCGACACCGCGCACGGCGGACCGTCGATCGCGGACGACGCGACCTTCCTTCGTGTCACCGGCGCGCTGCCGCAGTCACGGCTCGGCGTGGCGTTCGTCGACACCGCACAGCTCCTCGGCACCTTCGGTGACGTCCTGGGTGCGGCCGGGCTCACGACGGGTGTCACGAGCCTGGACGCGCTCGACGGGGTCGGGGTGTCCGTCTCGGCGGAGTCCGAAGGGTTGGCCCTCGACACGGTGATGATGTACGACGACGCGAAGCTCTCCGACGTCCAGCGTCAGACCCTGTCGGCCGCCGACCATCCCAACCCGCTGATCGACCTCATCCCGGACGACGCGCTCGGGATGTACGCGGTCGAGCACCTCGATGCGGCGATCGCCGATCAGGTCAGCCGCATCTCCGCCAGCGATCCGCACGCAGACCAAGAGTTCAAGCGACTGGGCGTCACCGGTTCTGGAGGTCTGCTATCCCAGCTGACCGGTGATGTCGCCGCCGCGGCGAGCCCGGAGCAGGGGACGATCGCGGTCGGGGGCGTCTTGATCGTCGGGACGAACGATCCTGCCGCGACGTCCAAGTGGCTCGACGACACGATGCAGAGCCTTCCCCTCGGCGCGAGCAGTGCGTCGTGCTCTTCCAACGGAGGATGTCGGATCACGCGCGAGACCACCCGATGGGCCACCGAGAGCCACGGGGGGGTGACCGTCACGTATGCGTCGTCGGGGGCGGCCGTGCCGGTCGCGTACGCGGTGATCGGCGAGGTCGCCGTCGTGGGTTCGTCGCGCGCCCAGGTCGAACACGTGATCGACGTCCATGCCGGCGGACGGGCCATCTCCGGCGCCGCTCGGTTCACGTCGGCGACGGCGAGCGTTCCGACCGATGACGGCGTCCTGTATCTCGACGTCCCTGCCATCGTGAACGTGATCCGCGGCGAGTTCCCGCCGGCGGAGGTCGCGTCCTTCGACAACGAGATCGGCCAGTCCTTGAAGCCGATCGAGGCCGTGGTCGCCGGCACCAAGAACGAGCCCGACCTTCAAAGGACGCGTCTGTTCGTCTGGATCCCCTGACGCCTGTGCCCATGGGATCGGCGCCGAAGGACGGAAGAGTGACAAACAGCCGTTCTTCGGCTTGACGACGAGTGGCTCCCTGGGGTACAAAACGCACGAGAGGTCGTTGGAGCCCTCGGGTTTCGGCGGCCTCTCACTTCGCGTTCTGTCTCCTTCAGCGCTTGAGCCGCGCTCGCGCGTGCGCGACGATACGCCCGCGGTCCTTCGCCCGCGCCCACGAGCCATGAAGAAGCGTGTCGTTCGAGCAGAAGAGTTCGAGGTCGTGGACGAGCTCGGCCACGTCCGTATGCGGATCGGCCTGTCGGGGGACGAGCACCCGTTCTTCTCGATGCTCGACGCCGATGGGAGCGTCCGCGCACGGTTCGGGGTGCAGGCCGACGGAGCGGCGGGGCTCGCCATCGCCGACGACAACGGCAAGGTCCGCGCGACCTTCGGGCTCTCCTCGGACGGTTCGGCATCCCTCGCGTTCGGCGACAAGCACGGCAGGATCCGGGCGAAGTTCGGGTTGGGATCGGATGCCTCGCCGACGATGGGTGTCGACGTCGAAGACGGCGAGCTGCAGCATCGGCACAAGCTGGCCGAGCAGGGAACCCCGACGATGGGCCTCTACGACCAGCGGGGGAAGGTGAGGGTCCGGCTCGGGCTTGCGGCTGGCGGCGCGCCCGTGCTCAGGCTGCTGGATGCCGACGGCACGGTCCGGGCGATCGTCGGGCTCGCGAACGACGACTCGCCGTTCGTGCAGTTCCTCGATGACGACGGCAAGCGCCCGGGGTGGACGCAACGCTGATCGTCACGTTCACTGGGTGAGCGACGGGCGGTCCGCAGCGAACCCAGGCAGTCGCCACTCGCTCGCCCCATCCAGGGCCAGGTCGACCAGCGCTCGTCCGATCGCGCTCGCGAACTTGAACCCGTGCGCAGTTCCCAACGCGAGCGACGCGTTGGAGGTTCCCGGCACGAGGTCCAGGACGAAGTCCTGATCGGGCGTGAGCGTGTAGAGGCACGTGCGCACCTCGATCGGCGGCCCGACCGCGCCGGGAAGGTGTTCGTGGATGAACCGCTCGACCACGGCGGCATAGCCCGGGTCGGGCCGGAACGTCCTCGTCTCGGGGGTCACCTCGGGGCCGCCGCCATGGATCGCGACCTTCGGCCCGGGGTGCCCGAACGACGGTAGCCCGTACATGTGCGGATCGCTGTGCCAGATCCAGACCGGGAACGTGGCTGGGTCGAACGACGCAGGGTCCGCGGCGTCGAAGTAGGCGACCTGCTCCTGGAGGATGCGAAGAGGAAGGCGGACACCCAACGGTGCCAGCACCTCGTTCATCCACGCGTCGGCCGCGATCACGAGCGACCCGCACCGGTAGGTGCGGGTCGCGGTCTCCAGGGTGAACCCATCGCCGTCGGGGCTGATCCGGTCGACCGGGGTCTCCGGGACGAGTTCGGCGCCTCGCGCGAGCGCGAGGCGCCGATGCACCGCGTTGGCCCGGCTCGCCGCGACGATCCCCGCATCGTGCTGATAGATCGCCACGACCTCGTCGGAGACGCGCCACGCCGGCCAGCGGGCAACGAGCTCCGTCGCGTCCAGGAGCTCGTGCTCCACGCGTTCCTCGCGCATCGCCTCCAGGAAGGACTCGGGCTCATCGATGGGGTCGCGAGGGAACAGGTCGAGGCCGCCGGTGATCGTCACCAGCTCCTCGCCTGACTCCTCGGCTACCTCCGCCCAGGTATCGAATGCCTGCCGCGTGAACCGGACGTAGTCGGCCGCCGCGTAGCTCCGCCGGATGATCCGCGAGTGATCTTCGGATGCGCCTCGGGCGTGCCCGAGCTCGTACCGTTCGAGCCCGATCACGCTCGCGCCGCGCCGCGTGCCCCAGTACGCGGCCGCCGAACCGAAGGCGCCGAGCCCGATGACGCCGAGGTCGTATCGATCCTCGGAACGGCTCAGCGATGCGTCCTCACATCACCGAGAACGTCTCGTAGACGGTGATCTTGGCGCCGCCCTGCAGCACCGGGCAGCCCTTCGCCATCTCGGTAGCGGCGTCCAGCGAGTCCGCGCTGAGGATCGAGTAGCCGCTGGCGCTGCCACCGCCGTCGCTGACCGAGCCGTCGTTGGAGATGGTCTTGGAAGCCGGGCCGAACGGGTTGCCCTCGTCCTTGAGGGACGAGCCGAGCTGACCCATCCAGGTGTTCCAGGCATCCATCACGGTCTTCTGCTCTTCGTCGGTCTCGGGCATCGAGCCACCGGTGTAGAGCAGCAGGTAGTCCGTCATCGCACTCTCCCTCGCTCGTGGACCGCGGGAACGGTCCGGAACGCTCATCGTATGTCGGGGCATCGGTTCCGGCGAATCGGTATGGTCAAGGTGAGCCTGGGGACGTAGCTCAGCTGGTAGAGCACCTGCTTTGCAAGCAGGGGGTCGGCGGTTCGAGTCCGCTCGTCTCCACCACGGTGAACATCGTCGCGCTGACGTCGCTCCAGGCAGCTCGAGTGCAGATGGCCGTGTCGCTCGGGTTCCACATCGTGTTCGCCGCACTCGCGGTCGGCCTTCCCGCGCTGCTCCTGTTCGCCGAGTACCGAGCGAACCGAACGGGCGACCCCGTCTGGATGGCGCTGTGCCGGCGATGGGCGAGGGCGCTCGGGATCCTCGTCGCGGTGGGGGCGGTCTCCGGCACGGTGCTGTCGTTCGCGCTGGGCCTCTTCTGGCCCGGGCTGATGGGGCGATGGGGCGCGGTGATCGGTCTCCCGTTCGCCCTCGAGGCGTTCGCCTTCTTCATCGAGGCGATCTTCCTCGGCATCTATCTGTTCGGGTGGGATCGGCTCTCTCCCTGGGCACATTGGGCCGCGGGATGGCCGGTGGCGATCGGCGGCGTGGCGAGCGCGTGGTTCGTGGTGACCGCGAACGCCTGGATGCAGACGCCGACCGGCTTCGCGACCGTGAGCGACGGCCGGGTAGTCGACGTGCAACCGATCACCGCGATGTTGAACCCGTCGACTCCGGTGATGACCACCCACATGATCGTGGCCGCCTACATGGCGACCGGTTTCACCGTCGGGGCCGTGTACGCGATCGGGATGCTCAAGGGGCGCCGCGACGTCTACCACCGTCGCGGGCTCGCGGTCGGGCTGGTGCTCGGGCTCGCCCTGGCTCCGGTCCAGATCGTCGTCGGCGACGCGGCGGGGCGATTGGTGGCGGATCGGCAGCAGGTGAAGCTCGCCGCGATGGAAGGGCTGTGGCGAACGACCGCGCATGCGCCCCTCACGATCGGCGGGATCCCGCTCCCGTCGCAAGGACGGACGATCCTCGGGATCAGGATCCCGGGAGGCCTCTCGTGGCTGGCCTACGGCAACACCGGGGCGGTGGTCCACGGGCTGGACGAGGTGGCGCCGGCGGACCGCCCGAACGTCGTTGTCGTGCACCTCGCCTTCCAGATCATGGTGGCGATGGGGTTCGCCCTGGCTGGGCTCGGGCTGTGGGCGTTGATCGTGTGGATCCGACGCCGACACCTCCCCGACACGAAGTGGTTCCTCCGAGCGGCTGCCGTCGCGGGACCGGCGACCTTCGTCGCACTCGAGATGGGGTGGGTGGTGACCGAGCTGGGTCGTCAACCGTGGATCGTCTACGGGCAAACACGGACGGCGGATGCCGTCACATCCCGGCCGGGGATCGCGATCTGGCTCGTGGCCACCGTGGCGATCTACGTTCTGCTCGGCGCCGCGTGCGCTTGGCTGCTCCTTCGTCTCGCGCGGACGCCACGCGAGACGGGCGCGCTGGAGGCGGCGGGATGACCACGTTCCAGCTCGAGGTCGTGATCCTGGTCGCGATCGGAGGAGGCCTCACGCTCTACTGGTTGCTCGGAGGAGCGGACTTCGGCGGCGGCGTGTGGGACCTCTTGGCCATCGGACCGCTCCGGGAGCATGAACGGACCCTCATCTCCGATGCGATCGGGCCGGTCTGGGAAGCGAACCACGTCTGGCTGATCTTCGTGCTCACCGGCTTGCTCGCGGCTTTCCCGTCGGCGTTCGCATCGCTCGGCTTCGCTTTGTACGTCCCCTTCTCGATCGCGATCGCCGGGATCGTGCTCCGCGGCGCTGCGTTCGCGTTCCGTTCGTGGGGCGATCGCGGGTCGGCGTGGCAACGGACGTGGACGAGGGTGTTCGGTGTCGCCTCGATCGTGACGCCGCTCGCGCTCGGCGCGGCCGCGGGCGCGATCGCCTCCGGCAGGATCCACATCGCGGGATCGACCGTCGTGGCTTCGCTGTGGGGTTCATGGACCAGCCCTCTATCGATCGTGACGGGCATCCTGGCGCTCGCGTCGTGTGCATTCCTCGCGGCGAGCTACCTGACGGTCGAAGCGACGCAGCGAGACGAACGGGAGATGGAGGAGGTCTTCCGCCGCCGGGCGCTCGTTTCCGGTGCCGTGTCGGGCGTCGTGGCCATGTTGGGACTGCTCGTCACCCGCAACGTCTCACCGCAGCTCTGGCACGGGATGCTCACACGAGCCTGGCCCTTCGCCGTGCTGTCGGCCGTCGGCGGCATCGCATCGCTGTGGACGGTCGCGCGACGGCGCTACCGCCTCGCGCGGGTCGCGGCGGCGGTCGCCGTCGCATCCGTGGTCACGGGATGGGGCGTCGCGCAGTGGCCTTACCTGATCGTCCCCGACCTGACGGTCGCGGACGCGGCTGCCCCGGCGAACGCCCTCCGGCCGCTCGCGTTCGGCTTCGCGATCGGCATCATGCTCGTGGCTCCGTCCCTTTTCCTGTTGTTCCGGGTCTTCAAGGGGAGCGGCTCGGAGAGCGACACGCCGTCGTACCACTGACCCGGCGAACGCCGGCCAACGATGCTACGACCGCGGCTCCATCATGCGAACGGCGGTGGGTGCGCCCGGCAGGCCGCCGGCCGAGGACGCGTACTCCGGCACGCCGACGCAGGTGAACAGCAGACCATCCAGCGGCTCGTCCAACATCGCGGGCACGTCGGTGTCGACGAACGTCATCCCGCAGGCGCTGGCACCGAGACCGTAGGCCAACAGATGCAGCCTCCCCTCGACGAGGCCTGCGGCGAGGTGGGCCTCGCGATACTCCCGGTCGTCGAGCGCGCCGACGTCCGTCGCGGCGATCACGACGAACGCTGCGTCCCGAGCGAGTCCCGCCTCCCAACAGACGTGGTACAGCTCCTCGCGCATCTCGCCCGAGCGCACGGGGGCCAACAGATCGGGCCAGCGGTACAGACCCGGGGAGAAGCTCTCGACGTCGTGCACCACGAAGCGGTGAGGGAGATCGACACCGCGAAGGGCCGCCAACAGGGACGTGCGCAGCGTGCCCTCCGGCAGCCCGCGCCTGGGATCCATGCGGCGCTGCGAACCGCGCGCGAGCACGACCTCCTCGATCGGGTTCGTTCGGGGGACGGGCACGTCGACCGGGGCGCCCCGTTTCCACGGCAGCCCTCGCGTTTGCTGGTCGCCCGCCCGCTGCGCGGAGGTCTCGAGCGGGAACTCCAACGGCGCTGCGTCGACATCGCCCGCGGCCGCCGGACCGGAGGCGTCGAGCGCGGCAAGGTCGCTACCGAGGGAAACGACGGCCACGGGCCACTCGTGCACACCGTCCGCGCCGACGAGCGCGGTCACCGCCTCGTCCGGGAATCGGCTGAACAGCGAAGCGCTGAGCCCTGCGGAGTCGGCGACGGCGAGCACCTGGCTGAGCATGGTGCCGGCGTCCCAGTAGACGTGGCGGTACCCCCGCTCGCGGTAGCGCCAGCCGGTGCGCCAGGGGACACCGGTAACGACGAGCGTGGGGGCACCGCCGCGCGGCGGCGGTGCGATCCTTACGAGGGCATGCTCCTGCGGGTCGTACCAGTGCACGCCGGCGGGCACCTCGACGCCCTCGGGCACGGCGACGTACACCTCAAGCGGGAAACGACCGCCCGCGGAGCCGGCGGCGCGGAACAGCCAGGTCGTGTAGGGACGCTCCATCGTCCTCACGACGCCCGCGGACAGGTGCAACAAGCGGGAGAGCTGCGGAAGGTTCAGGTCGGTGAGGCCGACGTCTGCCGTGCCCGCGAGCACGGCGACGGCGGGGGCCGTGGTGGTCGGCAGATCTCGAGGAAGGGCCAGTCGTGGCAGCGACTGCTCGTACCGCTTGGAGAACCACGGGAAGCGAGCCAAGTCGTTGGCCTCGAGGTCCTGGACCACTCGAGGGTCGTTCACCGGCGGAGTCCACTCACGGTGCGGCGAGTCCGCGAATGCGCGATCGATGGACGTGAGCCGGTGCAGGAGCTGCGTTGCGGTCTCCACGTTGGCAGATTCTTGCGCATGAGGACCATCCCACGATCTCTCGGAGGACGAGCTTCCGAGATCGGGTCGTCGGTAAGCCCCCTGCGTCGCAACGGGTCCGGTCCTACCGGACCCTGAGCAGACCTGAAGTCCTAGCCCGGGGGTTCAGGTGGCCCCCGCATGCGCCGAAGCAGACACCAGGCAAGGCGCCCTCGGGTGCCTGCGTTCGACGCGTGGGACGAGGATGATCATCGGGACCGACGACCGCAGAGGCATCAAGTGGCCGCTCTTCGCGGTGCTGGTCGTGGTGTGTGGTCTCCTCTTCGCCGGCGCTTCGTTCATGCAGCAGAGCGCGCTCACGTCGAAGGTGAACGGCCAGGAGAGCAAGGCATCGGCCATCGTTCGACAGACGGTTGCCCCGGCGCTCCAGGGGGTGAACCTCGCGAAACCCCTGCCGGCAGCAACGGCGGGCAAGCTTCGGAACCAGCTCCGGGATGGCGTCCTCGCCGGCGGCGTGATCGTCCGCGTGCGGATCTTCGCGCAGACCGGAACGCTGCTCTTCTCAACCGACGCCGCGGATGATCCGGGACTGAAGCCCGGCGACGCAGATGCGATCCGAAGCGCCGCGGGCGGCGCCGCGACGAGCGTCGAGGGAGTGGATCGCGTTTCGATCGGCGCGCGGCCCACATCGATCGAGCTCCTTCACACCTACGTGGGGCTGCAAGGTGCCAGGGGGAAGCCCACCGGCGCCGTGTCCGTGGATCAGCGATACGCGCCGCTCGTCGCGGCATCCCAGCAGCCGTGGCACATGGTCCAGCTCGGACTCGCTGCGGCCGCGGTTGTCTTCCTGTTGATCACGTTGCTGCTGCTCTCGCGGCGGCTCTCGGTCAAGCGCGCTCGTGCCCGCGCCCATTCTCGGCCGGCAACTCCACCCGGGACGTCGACCCGACTCCTGGGCGACCAGCCGGCGCCGAGACCCGGACCGAAGAGGTTGAGACTCCGGAAGGACAAGCAGGCCGCTGCCGGCGGCGCTCCTTCGAAGGAGGAGCTGGAACGAGCGGAGAAGGAAGCGCAGCGGGAGATCCAGGTGCGCGAGGCGCTGGAGACGCAGCTCGAACAGCTGCGGACCCGGATCCGCGAACAGGAGGATCAAGCCGGACGGCATGTCCTCGAGCTCACGCAACAGCTGCAGGTGGCGGCCGCGCGCGTCGAGGAAGCCGAGGCCCGCGCGGCAGCTCCCGGTGGCGGCGAGGCCGCGCAGCGTCTCGCCGCCGCCGAACGGTTCGCCCAGGAGGCGGGCCAGCGCGCTCACGAGATCGAAGCCAGGACGGCCGCCGCCGAAGCGAGGGTGACCGAGCTCGAGGGTCGCCTCGTCGAGGCGACCCAGGCGAATCTCCAGCCGGTGACGGATGACCGGATCGTGGAGCTGGAGCGCGCCGCACAGGAAGCGATGGCAGCGGCCGCGGACAGCGCGCGGCGCGCGGAGGCGACGGAGGCGGTCCGCGACGAGCTCGAGACGAAGGTCGCACAGTTCGGTTCGCGAGCGGCGGAGCTCGAGGCGACGACGGCCGCGGCGACCCAGCAGCTGCGAGAGGTCGAGGCCGCGAAGGCCGATCTGGAACGGCGGGCACACGAGGCCGAATCCGGCGGGGACGCCGTCCGGTCCGAGTTGGCGCAGCTCACGGCCGAGCGCGATGCGCTCCGAGCTCGTGTCGCCGAGCTGGAGCAGACATCGGCCGCGCCCGTGGTGGCGCCCGAGATGCGGACGGAGGAGCTCGAGCAACAGCTGGCCTCGACGCGGGCGGAGCTGGAGCGGATGGATCAGCGTCTCCGGAGCGCCTATGCCGACGCGGAACAGGCTCGATCCCTGCACGCGGATGTCGACCCCGCAGCCTGGCGTCGCGAGGACCCGCAGGCACACGAGGTGCGCCAGGAGTTGGCTCGCGCGCTCGAGCGCGCTCAGTCGGCCGAGGAACGGGCGGCCAAGCTGGAGGCGGACCTCCTCGCGGAGCGACAGGGCGTTCGGGAGATCGACGAGGGAGCCGACCTCGAGCCCGAGCCCGACCCGGACCAGGCGCTCGATCCCGAGCCGGATCGGCCGTTCGAGCCGATCCCCGCGTTCCGAGCGATGGTTCCCTCCCAGGCCGACCGGAACGGGACGTCGGAGCAGAACGGGGAGGGACATGAGGGCGACAAGAGCCTTCGGTTCCGCCTGGCGCAGTCGGCGGCACGCAAGAAGGGCCTGGGCGACCTCGAACCACCCTCGTCGTAGTCGGCGGCCGCGCGGACATTCCCCGGCCGCGTGCGTCATCATCTGTGTATGCGACGTGCCGCCGTCCTCCTGGCGTTCGCGCTGATCCTGGTTCCCGCCGTACCGATCGCCGCCTCGGCGCCGCCGTACCGCTCGAGCGTCCGGCCGCTCCCCACATGGATCCGGGACCTGATGCGGGGCTCGTCGTGGCGGCCCGGCTGCCCCGTCGGCTTCGACCAGCTCCGCGTGGTCCGCGTCACGTTCTGGGGGTTCGACCGGCAGGTGCACCGGGGCAGGTTGGTCGTCCACCGGGCGGTCGCGCGGGACGTCGCCCGGGTGTTCGGGACGCTCTACGCCGCGCGGTTCCCGATCCGGAAGATCCGCCTCGTCGATTATTACGGCGCCGACGACAAGCGTTCGATGAAGGACGACAACACATCGGCGTTCAACTGCCGGTATCGCAACGGCGTCTGCTGCACGTGGTCGATGCACGCCTACGGCAAGGCGATCGACATCAACCCCGTCGAGAACCCCGAGCTGTGGTCAGGCGGGATCTCGCCACCGAACGGGGCGTCGTACGCGGATCGGTCCGACAGGCGCAAGGGCATGATCTTCCACGGCGACGTCGTGTGGAAAGCGTTCCATGCGGTCGGCTGGGGGTGGGGCGGCGATTGGTCGTGGCCCGTTGACTACCAGCACTTCTCCACCAACGGGAAGTAGCGAGCTAGAAGGCCAGCAGGTCGACCGCGTAGGTCTCACGCAGCCGGAGGTCGATCTCGTCCGCCGGGAGCAGCCTCCGCGGCTCCATCCCGTAACGCTGCGCCTGCTCGAGGTGGGGCCAGCAGAAGGGGATCAGCTCGTCGCGCTGCAGCCATCCGACAACAGCCGGTCGGGTCCCGTGCGGTCCCCACAGCCAGAAGCAGAACTGACAGACGAGCGCGAGCCGCTGCGGATAGCCGAACTGCGCCCGGTACCCCAGCTCGTGTTCGATCACCCGTCCCCAGAATGCGACCCGGCCCAGGACGGCGGGACAACGTGTCCGCCGGAGGATCTCCACGTCGTGGGTGCCGTGGAGCCCGCACGAGCAGTCAACGTTGGGTGCGCCGTGAAGGCGCGCGTGCTTGCACGCCGCCTCAGCGGGCTCCATGGGTCGCCAGGGGCGGGAGCGGCCCGCGACCGGGCGGAGCAGGAGCTCCGTCCCGTCGCGGTGCCCGGTGAGCGCCCAGGCACGCCACGCAACGATCGGCTCCGTCGTGACGCCAACGGTGAGCTCGCGAGCGAGGGAGACGTTGGCGTTCATGAAGCGGGCGGTTCGACGGGGATCTCGAGCGGCATCGGCTCGACGGGCGCGGGCCCGGGCTCCGGCATCGGCAACTGGGGTTCGGGAAGCGGGATCGAGGCGGGCTCGATCTCGATGATCCGCTTGGGACGGCCGATGTTCACCGCGAGACCTCCCTTGCATCCGTCAGGGGACGGACGCTCCCCCCTCACCAAGGAGCGTACCGGACCTCTTTCGAACGCGCGACCCCCCAAAGGTCCCGTTCAAGCCGGAGCGAGCCGGTAGATCCCGCTCGGTCCGCTGAAGTAGATGCGGTGGTTCGGCCCGACCTCCACCGAGTGGACGCCGCCCGTCGAGGTCGTGATCAAGACCCTCGACGCCGCGGAGAACCCGGTGCGGGTCGCGGTCATGTTGATCGCCCGGATCGAGCTGGTGTTCACGTCGCCGAACACGAGGTCACCGTTGATGGCGGCACCCAACCCGCACGAGATGCAGAACGCGGCACCCGTGATCCCGATCGTGCCGGCGAAGTACGTCTTCGGAAGGTGTCGTGGCTTGGGGCCACTGTTGTTCGTGTCCTGTGGCGCCGTGCCGCCGCAGAACTCGCTCGGACCCCAGCCGTAGTTCCCACCCTTGATGATGAGGTTGATCTCGTCGTTGCACGCGGGTCCGTTCTCGGTCTCCCAGAGCCGGCCGGTCTTCGGGTCGAACGTGAACCCGAACGAGTTGCGATGTCCGAACGACCAGATCCGTCCGTGCGGGTTGCCTGGTGCCGCCGTGCCGTCCCGATCCAGGCGCAGGATCTTGCCCCGGAGGTTCGCCGTCAGGTCCTGCGAGTTGGCAGCATGGTGCCCTTCGCCGATCATCACGTAGAGCTTGTGGTCGGGACCGAAGAGGATCCGACCGCCGTTGTGGTACGGGGTCGAGCTCGCGGGAGTGCTCAGGAGCACGCGGAGCCCGATCCCATGGGCGCCACTCTTCGTGATGCGCACGAGTTGGTTGCGGAGCGCCCCGCGCCAGTTCCTCGTGACGTAGACATAGACGAACGGCGTGGCGGGGAACGCGGGGTCGAGCGCGATCCCGAGTGCTCCGCGCTCACCGGTGCCATCCACGCCGCCGATCGTGAAGAACAAGTGGTTGGTTCCGGTCGTCCGGTTGATGATCCGGACCTCACCCGTCCCCCGCTCCAGGTACCAGATGTTCCCCGAAGGCGAGAAGGTGAACCCGGAGGGGCCGTTGAGACCGGTCCTCACAGGGACCACCTTGACCGCCGAGGCGCTGGACGGCGTCGTCATCCGATCCTGGAGCCGCGCCGCGCCGACCCCCGGCGATAGAAGGACCAGACACGTTGCGGCGGTAAGCAGACGGATCGTTCGCATCGTTCGATCCCCTCCTCCTATGGGAGCATGTCCGACGTGACCGCCGTCCCTCCCTCGACGTTCGGCATCCCGGCCCTCCGCACCGAAGACCCACGGTTCCTGCGCGGGGAAGGCAGGTACCTCGAGAACATCCGGATCGAGGGATCGTTGCGGGCCGTCTTCGTTCGCTCCATCTTCCCCCATGCGGAGCTCTCGGGGGTGGAGGGCCTGGATGAGGCTCGGTCGATGCCGGGGGTGGTCGCCGTGTACACGGCGGACGACCTGGAGCTCCCCGCGCAGCCGCCGTCCGGCAACGTGGAGGCCCCAGGCGGCGAGCTGGACCAGCCGTTCGATCGTGATGCGCTCGCTCGCGACCGGTTGCGGTTCGTCGGCGAACCCTTCGCGGTCGTCATCGCGGAGACCTCCGGGCAAGCGCTCGATGCAGCCGAGCTGGTCCGAGCATGGGCCGATCCGCTCGACGCGGTGACCGATGCCGAGCGGGCGGGGGAGGACGGTGCGCCGCTGCTGTTCCCGGACATCGGTACCAATGTCGCTCATCGGTTCGAGCACGACTGGGAACAGGATGTGCTCGCGGGTGCGGAGGTCGTGGTCGAGGGGCGCTTCGTGAACCAACGCCTCGCCCCGGTCCCGATGGAAGCCGACGGGATCGCCGTCGTTCCCGACGAGGACGGCTACACCGTCTGGGTGTCGACCCAGGTGCCGTTCGACGTCCGCAACGACCTGGCCGAGCTGCTCGGGGTCGACCGGCGGCAGGTCCACACGATCGCTCCGGACGTGGGTGGAGGCTTCGGTGCGAAGATCCCCGTGTACCCGGAGTACCTGGCCACCGCGAAGGCGGCGAAGCTGCTGGGCAGACCGGTCCGGTGGTTCGAGACCCGGAGCGAGTCCATGCTCGGTCTCTGGCACGGTCGAGCACAGGTACAGCACGTCCAGATCGGCGCCCGCCGGGACGGGACCGTCGTCGGCATGCGCGTGGACATCATCGCCGACATGGGCGCGTACCCGTTGGGGGCGTTCCTGCCTGCGACGACCGGTGAGATGCTCGCGGGGGTCTACCGCATCCCGAGGATCGCCTATCGCGGGCGGTCGGTCGTGACGAACGCCACACCGGTCGGGGCCTACCGGGGCGCGGGACGGCCGGAGGCAGCGGCGTGTGTCGAGCGAGCGATGGACATGCTTGCCCAGGAACTGGCGATCGACCCGGTCGAGCTGCGCCGGAAGAATCTGATCCCGGCGGATGCCTTCCCCTTCACGACGGCGACCGGGATCACGTACGACTCCGGCGACTACACCGCGCCGCTCGATCGCGCGCTCGAGCTGGCCGGCTACGAGGATCTCCGGAAGGAGCAGGCGGCCCGCCGCGACCGCGGAGACCCCTTCCTGTTGGGCATCGGGGTGTCGACCTACGTCGAGATCACGTCGTACTCCTCGAAGGAGTTCGCCCGGGTGGACATCGAGGACGATGGACGGGTGACCGTCTACGCGGGGACGTCGTCGCACGGCCAGGGACACGAGACCGCGTTCGCGCAACTCGCGTCCGGCGTGCTCGGCGTCGCGATCGAGGACGTACGCGTGATCCATTCGGATACGGCGTTGGTGGAGCGCGGCGAAGGCACGTGGGGGTCGCGGTCGCTCCAAGCGGGCGGCTCATCGGTCGTGACGAGAGCGGGCGAGGTGGCCGACGCGGCGAGAGCGCTCGCCGCCGAGAAGCTCGAGGTCGATGCCGCGGACCTCGAGGGGCCGGCGGACGGAGGCTTCCGCGTCGCGGGCGCTCCGGATCGCGCCATCTCGTGGGCAGAGCTGGCGGCGGCCGCCAACGATCGCGGGTCCGCGCTCTCGGCCAAAGGCGTCTACCGCGAGCCCGGTTCGACGTTCCCGTTCGGCGCACACGTCGCGGTGGTCGAGGTGGATCAGGAGACGGGGTCCGTGGACCTGATCCGCCACGTGGCCGTCGATGATTGCGGGCGGATCCTGAACCCGGCGCTCGTGCGGGGTCAGCAGCACGGGGGTGTCGCTCAGGGGATCGCCCAGGCGCTCTTCGAGGAGGTCGTGTTCGATGACGTGGGGAACCCTGTCACCGGCTCCTTGGCGACGTATCTGATGCCGAGCGCGGCGGACCTGCCGACCCTCGAGGCGGCCAACACCGAGACCCCCACTCACGTGAATCCCCTCGGCGCCAAGGGCATCGGGGAGTCGGGCTCGATCGGGTCGACCCCTGCCGTGCAGAACGCGGTCGTGGACGCGCTTTCTCACTTGGGCGTGCGACACGTGGATCTCCCCTGCTCGCCCGAGCGGGTGCGGACTGCGATCATGGGGGCCGCCGGCCCCGGGTCGCCGGGCGAGCTAGGCCGAACGATGGTCGCGAACGAGCCATGAGGCTCATATGCTCAAAGCCACATCGAAGGCGATACCTCTTCCATGACTAGTCCACGCCGCACCCTCGCGCGAGTCCTCAAAGGCCCGGTCGGTGGGATGCTCTTGTGCGTCCTGATCGCCGGATTCCTCGGGGGCGTCGCCGTCGCCCATCCCGGCGGCAACACGAAGGACGCCTCGTCGCCGACCTCCCCATCCCCCGACCCGTCGGAGGCCCCTGGGGCGCCGGCGCAGGATCAGCAGAGCAACGCTCCGGACGCCGGGGGTAGCAGCGGAGCGCCCACCGTCCACACCGCGGCGGACTGCCAAGCGCAGCTCGCCGCCGTGCAGGGTCAGCTCCCGGCCGTCCAGGACGCCACGGGTCTCGCCCACGCGATCAACACGGTCGAGGCGAACTGCGAGAAGAACCTGCAGGCGCCCGGTCTCATGAACGCGCTCGGGCACCTCGTTACGAACTGGCAGCGTCATCAGGCGCACGAGGCCGCGAAGGCGGCCGGGGTGCATGGGAACTCGGGCGCGCACGGCAACGCTGGTGTGCACGGGAACTCCGCGTCCCACGGTCCATCGGGCGGCGGTACCAGCACCGGATCCTGAGCGCCCCTGACCCCGGCTGACCGCACCTTGCGGGTAGCCTGTTCCGATGTCGGAGATGCCGCTTTGGGAGCGCCGGTTCCGCGCTCCGAAGATGACCCTCCCGCACTGGTCGAGGAACGCTCCCGACCGGACCGTCTTCGCATCGAACGAGTCGGGCGTGTGGCAGGTTCACAGCTGGAACGTCGCGACGGGCGAGCGCAGGAAGATCTCGGACCACCCCGTCGGCGTGACCCAGGGCTACGCGAGCCTCGACGGCGCCGAGGTCCTGTTCTGGCAGGAAGACACCGGCGATGAGACCGGGCGGTGGTTGAGGCAGGCCTTCGAAGGGAGCGGCTCCGAGCCGCTCTTCGAAGGCCTGCCGGTCGGATGGAACGACGGGGTGGCGCTCGGCCCGGGGATCGCCGCCGTCGCGATCGCAGATCGCGACGGCGGCTTCGCGGTCTTCGTTTCGATCGACGGCGCTCCGGCGAAGGAGATCGCCCGGAGCACCGAGTGGATCGGGATCTCTGGCAACTGGGACGACGCAGGTGACCGCGCCGGTCTCTCGACGGACGGCACACTGCTCGCCCTTCAGCACGCGGAGCACGGCGACCTGCTGCATCCCTCGCTCCGGGTCGTCGACCCGAGGACGGGCGGCATCGTGGCGGAGCGGGGAGACGGCTCCTCGAGCGTGCTCGCGACCGCCTGGTCGCCGGTCGAAGGTGATCTGCGCCTCGCGGTGGTCCACGACGAGGAGGACCGCGAGCGCGCGGCCATCTGGGACCTCGCGAACGGTGCGTGGTCGAACCTCGACAGCTCGCTTCCGGGCGACGTGGCAATCGTGGATTGGTGGCCGGACGCGTCGGCGCTGTTGCTGCGCCACGCGTACGACGGTCGCCACGAGCTCTACCGGTACGACGTCGCCCACGCGTCCCACGCGCGGATCGAGACGCCTCCCGGGTCCATCACCGACGCGCGCGTCCGTCCCGACGGTTCGGTCTGGTACCGCCACACCGACGGCGTTCATCGAGCCCGGATCCTGGATGACCGCGGCGAGGAGCCGATCGCGGTCCTCGGCGAGCCGGCCCCGGCCGGGCGGCCGTTCCTCGATTGGCGCTACACGAACGACCACGGACAGCAGGTGCACGGCTGGATCGTCGAGCCCGAAGGGAAGGGCTCGCATCCGGTGATGGTATTCGTTCACGGTGGGCCGCACTGGCTCTACGAGGACGCCTACTTCCCCGAGGTCCAGGCGTACGTAGATGCGGGCTTCCTGGTCGCGATGCCCAACTACCGGGGCTCCAGCGGGTACGGGCGAGCATGGAGCGACGCGCTCACCGGCGACGTCGGGTTCACCGACGTGGACGACGTGACGGCCGGACTCCGGGACGTCCTCGGTCGGACGGACGTCGACCCGTCCCGCGCCGTGATCGCGGGCTGGTCCTGGGGTGGATACATCACGTTGATGGAGCTCGGGCGCTACCCGGATCTGTGGACCGCCGGGATGGCTGGGGTCCCGGTCGGCGACTACGTCCGTGCGTACGACGAAGAGGCGCCCTCGCTGCAGGCGCTCGACCGGGCGCTGATGGGCGGGACGCCCGCGACCGAGCCGGAAGCGTTCCGTCGTTCGAGTCCGATCACGTACGCCGACCGCGTGGCCGCACCCGTGCTCCTCGTGATCGGCGAGAACGACTCTCGGTGCCCCGTCGGGCAAGCGCTCGCCTACGCGGACCGGCTGAAGGAGCAGGGGAAGCCGCACGAGGTGTACCTGTACACGACGGGACACGGCGCCCTGGCCACCGATGAGGACGTTCGCCAGCAGCGGGTCGTGCTGGACTTCCTTCGATCGGTGGTGCCGGGGTTGCGCGCGATCTGATCCGAGCCCTCAGACGACGCCCTGATCCAGCATGGCGTCGGCGACCTTCGTGAACCCGGCGATGTTCGCGCCGTGCATGTAGTTGCCCGCGACCCCGTACTCCTCCGCGGTGCTCCGGCAGGTGTCGTGGATCGCCTGCATGATCGCATTGAGCCGTTCGTCGACCGTCCCGCGCGACCAGGCGCGGCGCGCGGAGTTCTGCGCCATCTCGAGCCCGCTCACCGCCACGCCTCCGGCGTTCGCCGCCTTCCCGGGCCCGTAGAGGATCCGCGCGTCCAGGAAGGCCTCGATCCCCGTCGGGACCGTCGGCATGTTCGCACCCTCGCTGACGACGTAGACGCCGCCCGCGAGCAGGTTGATCGCGTCCTCAGCGTTGATCTCGTTCTGCGTCGCGCTGGGGAAGGCGCAGTCCGCCGGAACCGCCCAGAGCGGGTTGTAGTGCTTCGCGGGGTCGACCGCGGTCCAGTCGACGCCCGGGTACTTCTCCGCGTACTCCATGATCCGTCCCCGACGGACGTTCTTCAGGTCCATCACGTAGGCGAGCTTCTCGCGGTCGATGCCCTCCTTGTCGTGGATGAACCCCCCGGAGTCACTGAGGGTGACGGGCTTCGCCCCAAGATCGAGCAGCTTCTCCACCGTGTACTGCGCCACGTTGCCCGAACCCGAGACGAGACAGGTCTTGTCCTGGAGGGTCTCCTCGCGCGTCTTCAGCATCTCTTCGGCGAAGTAGACGGCCCCGTAGCCGGTCGCCTCGGGCCGGATCAGCGAGCCGCCCCAGTTGAGGCCCTTGCCCGTGAGGACGCCGGTGAACTCGTTCCGGATCCGCTTGTACTGACCGAACAGGTAGCCGATCTCGCGTCCGCCGACGCCGATGTCACCGGCCGGAACGTCGGTGAACTGCCCGATGTGCCGCTGGAGCTCGGTCATGAACGATTGGCAGAACCGCATCACCTCGCCTTCGGACTTCCCCTTCGGGTCGAAGTCCGCGCCACCTTTCCCGGCACCCATCGGCAGGGTGGTCAGCGCGTTCTTGAACACCTGCTCGAACGCCAGGAACTTCAGCAGACCCAGGTAGACCGTGGGATGGAAGCGGAGCCCGCCCTTGTACGGCCCGATCGCGCTGCTCATCTCGACCCGGAACCCGCGGTTGATCTGGACGTCGCCCCGATCGTCGACCCACGGGACCCGGAACATCACGACGCGTTCGGGCTCGATCGTGCGCTCGAAGACCTTCGCGTCGACGTAGCGTGGGTTCCGAGCGAGCGCCAGCTCGACGGACTCGGCCACCTCGTGGACCGCCTGGTGGAACTCGGGCTCGCCTGGATTCTTGGCGACGAGCTGCGCCATCAGCCGATTCACGTAATCACCCATGAGAACGGCTACCTCCGGTAGGTGGATACGAAGTGTCGGGAACGCGAACGCCCCGCAAGACTATCCCGGCCTGCTGCTACGGTGGAACGGTGCCCCGGTGGCTCGCCTTCCTCACCGCCCTTCCATTCGCCTACCTCGTCTGGCGGCTCGGGATCGCTCACCTTCGAGCGCTCTCCGGCCCGGCGCCCGGTTCCCTCGAGGACGGTCCACCCCCGTCCGAGCCCGAGGACGTCGACGGGCTCGACGTCTACCTCGTGTGCGGCGAGTGCGGGACCGAGTTCAAGGTTTCCCGGCTGGGGGAGCTCCAGGTCCCGCGTCATTGCGGCGAGAAGATGCAGGTGGTTCGCCGTGTGGCGGAAGCCTGACCGGGCGGGCCGTCGTTTTCCACACATCCGCCAACCGGTCGTCCACAGGGTTATCCACAGGGGATGAACGACGTGTGAACGCGGCGCCGCAGGGCTTCGGCGGCGATCCGGGCCGAGATCACTTCCAGAACGTGACGCCGAAGAACCCGATCGCGATCACCCCGAGCCCTCCCATCAGGACCGTGTTACTGGCCTGATCGCCTCGCGTGTAGTTCCAGACGATCGCGACGACCCCGATCCCCATCAGGACGAGCATCAGGGGCCCGTACCAGCGGGGACTCGCCTTCACCTTCTTCTTGCGTTGCGGTTCCAGCTGGTAGCGGCTGCCGCGCTGCTTCGGGCGACCCTTCGACTTCGCCATGGCGCATCCGATGGTAGCGGCTCAGGACGGGAGGAGCGTCAAGGTCGGCGCGGTCGGGGGCGGGGCGAAGCCGTACGGCTTCGCCCCGCCCCCGACGTAGAGCTCGAGTTGGTCGTTCCAGTGCGCGGACGAAGGGTTGCCGCTCACCCCGGTCGGGATGACGCCGAGGCTCCCTTCGAGGTCCCCGAGGTCCCACACCACGCGCCAGGCCGGGATCACCGCCGGGCGGAAGCCAAGGGAGCCGTCGAAGCCGCCCTGGGCAACCGTCTGCTCGTCGCCCCCGAAGGGGACGTCGGCCGCGGTGAACAGTGGCTCCAACCCGGGGATCGAGGCCAGCGGGTGGGCGATCAGGAGCCGGTGGATCTCGCCCCAGGTGCTGCCGTCGGTCCGCTCGATCGCGTCGTCGAGTGCGGCCCGCAGCAGATCATCGTCGAGCCATCCGGCCGACTCGCGGAGCAGGCGCGGCAGGACCGATCCCTGAAAGGTCTCCCGCCAGGAGTGGTACGCCGAGAACAGCTCCTCGCCCAGCTTCGGTTCCAGGGCCCGCCGAGCGATGGCGGCGCACCAGACGTTGAACAGGGCCGCCTCCAGCGAATCCGCCCGAAGATCGCCGTCCCACGCCGCGAGCTCCTTCATGGCGCTCGCCTGCTCGTCCGACCGGATCTCGATCCGGAGCAGCAGGGACACCGTCTCGAGCGAGGGCCTCGAGATCGTGTCCATCTGGATCGCCCGCATCGACGCAACGTCGTGGCGGTCCTGGTCTTCGAGCAGCTCCTCGATCCGCCGCTCGCGGAACGGCAGGTGGAAGTCCTTCGCGATCAGATACGGGTAGCCGGCCGGCTGGACGTCGTGGTTCGCGGTGGCGATGAACCCTCGGTCGGGGTTCGTCTCGGCCGGGAGCTCGTCCAACGGGATCCATCCGAGCCATTCGTGCTCGCCCGTCCAGCCCGGGACCGGCCTCGTCCCGTCGCCGGCCGCGCGCAGCGGGTACCAGCCCGTGCACTGATAGGCGACCGTCCCGTCGACGTCGGCGTACACGAAGTTCTGCCCCGGGCATCCGATCTGCAGCACCGCCTGTCGGAACCCCTCGACGTTGCGGGCGCGCGCGACGTCGAGGGGGAGCGAGGGTCGCAGCGCGCTTTCGTGGCCGGTCCACCGGAGCGCGTAGTGGCGGTCGATCGGCCGGTAGGTGGTGCGCAGAACGCCCGCCGCGCCGTGGGTGAGGATCGGGCCGTGGCGCGTCTCTCGGACCGTCACCGTGCGAGGCTCGGGTTCGCCGCGGACCGCGATCCGCTCCTCGCGCACCGTCAGCGGCTCCCACGCGTCGCGATACCTGGCGGCCGACCCATCGTCGTTCAAGGTCTCTTCGTAGAGGTCCTGGACGTCGCCGGTGACGTTCGTGACCCCCCAGGCGTGGTGTGGGGTGGCGCCGAGGATGATCCCAGGAGAGAACGGCAACGCGACGCCGCGAGCCTCGTAGCCGGGCGCGCGGAGATGGAGCTCGAGCCAGGGCCCGGGTTGCGAGGCGAGCAGGTGGGTGTCGTTCGCGAGCAGCGGCAGGCCCGATGCCGTCTTGGAGCCTGCGACGACCCAGTCGTTCGAGCCTTGGCCGTGTGCGCTCGGCGCGATCGGCATGAGCAGCTCGGCCGCTTCGCGGCCGAGCTGCTCATCCAGCTGGGCTCGAAGGAGCTCGGACTCCCAGTTGCTCGACAGCGACCACGCGAGGTACGCGAACGCCGCCGCGTACGGCAGCGGGTCGTCGGGAACATCGGGCGCCAGATCGAGCAGGGTGTATTCGACCGGGAGGGCCGGCGCGGCGTCGATCCACGCCCGGAGTCCCGCACGGAACCGGCCGTGGATCTGCTGATCCTCGTCCGTCCACGCCTGCAGGTGCCGCGCGGCCGCGCGGTGCAGCCCGATCGTCCTGATGAACCGGTCGTCCTCGAACGTGCGCTCGCCGAAGATCTCGGCCAGGCGACCGGTCGCTCCGCGCAAGACGAGCTCGACCTGGAAGAGCCGCTCCCCGGCCGTCACGACGCCTTGCCCGAACCACAGGTCGTCGAGGGTCTCGGCGTCGATCCGCGGCACGCCGAACGGGTCGCGCCGGATCGTGACCGGCCGCTCCAGGCCGGGAAGCCGGAGGGTGCCCTCGTCCGGGAAGAGCGATGAGCGAGCCATCTCGCGGAGCTGGTCCGACATGCCGGCGAGGGTATCGCGGGCTGCGACCGACCGTGGCCGACCGGGCGCCGATGAACTCAGGGTTGGGTTCGCGCGGGCTCGCCTCCGGCTTCGCTCGCCGCATCCGCCTCCCGGACGTTGCCGAGCCAGCTCCGATAGAGCGCCGCATACCGGCCCCCGGCGATCACCAGCTCGCCGTGCGTCCCCTCCTCGACGAGCTTCCCTCCGTCGAACACGAACACGCGCTCCGCGCCCTCGGCCGACGACAGCCGGTGCGCGATCGTGACGACGGTGCGTCCCGCGGAGAGCCGTCTAAGCGCCTCGGTGATGCGTCGCTCCGTCGCCGGGTCGACCGCCGACGTCGCTTCGTCGAGGATCAGCAGCCCCGGGTCGCCGATCTGCGCCCTCGCCAGTGCCACCAGCTGGCGTTCGCCGACGCTCAGCGCCTCGCCACGCTCGCCGACCGGCGTCGCAAGCCCGTCGGGCAAGCCGGCGACCCAATCCGAGAGCCCGATCTCGACGAACGCGGTGTCCACCTCCGGATCGGTCGCGGCCGGCCTGCCGTAGCGCACGTTCTCGCGGACCGTCGTGTCGAACAGGAACCCATCCTGGGGGACCATACGGATCCGGGTCCGCCGGGAGTCGCTCTCCACGTCGCGCAGGTCGACGCCGCCGACCACGATGCGCCCGGCGAGTGGGTCTGCCAGGCGAGACATCAGCTTCGCGAAGGTGGTCTTCCCGCACCCGGTCTCGCCCACGATCGCGACATGACCCCCCGCCCGAACCGACAGCGTGATCCCGTGCAGCACCTCCGGTCCCTCGCGGTAGGCGAAGCGAACGTCCTCGGCCTCAAGCGAGAGTGGACCGCCAGGCAAGGCCACGCCGTTCGTGGGCTCGACGACCTCGATGTCCAGGTCCAGGACGGCCAGGATCTTCCGCCACCCGGCGATCGCTGTTTGGGTCTCGCTGTAGATCTCGGGGAGATCCGTGAACACGTGCAGGAACACGTCGGCCAGGAACAGGAACGCCGAGACCTGGCCGAACGTGAGCCCCCACGACCTGCCGTAGACCGATCCCAGCACGATCACGGTCGACAGGGCGACGGCGTAGAAGATCGAGGACATCGGCCAGAAGGTGGCCGCGCGGAAATGGGCGAGCACCTCCGCCTTGTAGCGCTCGCTGATCGCGTGTTCGACCTTGTCGTGGGTCTGCTCGTCCAGCCCGTACGCGCGGACCACGGCCGCGCCCATCACGGACTCGGACACCTCGGAGAGCATCTCGCCCACGCGGGTCCGCGCCGCGTTGAACGCGGCGGACAGCCTCGCCTGCATCGACCACACGACGATCAGCAGGGGGATCAGCAACAGCATGATGGCCGTCGCGAGCTGCCATGAGTAGTAGAGCATCAGCAGCAAGGCACCGATCGCCTGGGCGCCGGAGATGATCCACGCGATCCCGCCCCACTCCATGAACTCCTGGAGCGCGTCCACGTCGGCCGTCACGCGGGCCACGAAGACGCCACGCTTCTCCTCGCTCTGCTCGGCTATGGACAACGCGTGGATGTGGCGGAACGTCCGAACGCGGAGATGCATCAGCGCGTTCTCGGAGGCACGGACGAGCCGGCGACCGGCCGATCGTGCGGCCAGGAACGCGAGGACGACGAGCAGGAAGGCCGCCGCACAGCGTCCGTAGACGAACCGAGCGTTGAACGTCGGCGTGAAGCCCTTGTCGAAGATCTGCTGGACGAGCACGGGCGTGACGAGCGATGCCACCGTCACGCCCAAGGAGACGATCACGGTGAAGCCGAGCCCGGCCCGGAGCTCCGGGCTCTCCTTGAGGCCGCGCCGGAGCACTGCGAAGGCGCCCTTCAGGTGATCGGGGACCTTGATGTCCTCATCGTCGGAGAGCAGCTCGACGACAGCGCTCATCCGTCCCCCCGCTCGCCACGCTCGTAGGCGTGGATGATGGCCGCGTACCCGGGCTCCCGCACGAGTAGGTCCTCGTGCGGTCCCGTGGCCTTGACCACGCCGTCTTCCAGGAAGACCACGCGGTCGGCGAGGCGGATCGTGGAGAGCCGGTAGGCGACCACGATCAGCGTCGTCGACAGCTCGCGCCGGAGCGCAGCCAGGATGTCGGCCTCCACGGTCGGGTCGACCGAGGAGGTGGCGTCGTCCAGGATAAGGACGCGTGGCGCTCGCACGAGGGCTCGTGCGAGCGCCACGCGCTGCCGCTGACCGCCGGAGAGCGTGTAGCCACGCTCTCCGACCACCGTGTCGTAGCCCTGCGGAAGCTCGCGGATGAACCGGTCCGCCGACGCGATCATCGCGGAACGGACGACGTCGGCCTCGGCGACCTCGGCGTCCAGCGCGATGTTCTCCCGGACGGTCGTCGCGAACAGGAAGCTCTCCTGGAACACGATCGAGACGTCTCGCCTGAGCGCGACGGGGTCCGCGTGGCGCACGTCGACGCCCCCGACCAGCACCCGGCCCTGCTCGGGATCCGCGAGCCGCACCAGCAGTTGCGCCAGCGTCGACTTCCCGACGCCGGTCGGGCCCACGATCGCGACCGATTCCATCGGCTGCACGTCGAACGTGACCCCGTCGAGGATCGGCACGCCGTCGTAAAGGTGTCGTACGCCGAGCACCTCGATCCCCAACGGCCCGGCCGGCAGCTCCTCGGGATGCGCGGGCGGGTTCAGCGTGACGCTGGTCCGGAAGACCTCTTCCAGCCGCGCGTACCCGACGACCGCCCGCGGCAGCTCCGCGAGGATCCAGCCGATGAACCGCATCGGCCACGACAGCAGCCCGAACAACGCGACGAACCCGATCAGCTGGCCGGGGGTGATCGCTCCCGCCGCCACCCGCCACGAGCCGACCGCCAGCAGGAGGGCCGTCGCGAGCGTCGGCAACGCGTCCAGCCCCGCCTCGAAGGTCGCCCGGACGTAGCCGCCTCGGACGCGATCGTCGCGGAGCGCCCTGGCCTTCACGGCGAGCCGTTCGGTTTCGGCGTCCTCGCGTCCGAGCGTCTTGACGACGAGGGCGCCGTCGATCGATTCGTGGGCCACTGCAGAGACCTCGCCGATGTCTTCCTGCGCCCTGCGGGCGGGCTCCTCCATCCGCTTCGCGAAGCTCCGGTTCATCAGCGCGAGCGCAGGGAACAAGATCAAGCCGATAAGCGCGAGCCACGGGTCGGCGTGCAGCAGCGACCCCATCGCGAGCAGCGTCATGGCGATCACGCCGGTGGCGAACGGCACCGGCCAGAAGACGTCCACGGCGGCCTTCACGTCCGCCTCCATGTGCGCGAGGAGCTCGCCGGTCGGAGTCTCGCGGTGGTACTGGAGCTGGAGATCGCGGTAGCGATCAGCGACCCGGTTCCGGAGGGTGGCCATCACGCGCTCCCCGGCGACGCCGCTGTAGTAGCGACGGAACATGATGCCGATCGCCCGTCCGACCCCGAATGTCATCAGCGCCAGCACCGCGAGCCAGATCGAGCCGGCGGGCACCGGACCGCTGAACGATGGCTCGAGCACCTGATCGGTCGCGCGTCCGAGCGCGGTCGTCAGCAGTACGGACGAGACGGCGAACACGAGCGAACCGGCGACCGACACCAGGAACGGCCTCGGGTGCATGCGGACGTAAGCGACCACCAGTCGCATCCCGCGGGTGAAGAGCCCTCGCCCCTCCCCGCCCCTCGTCTCCTGCGTCACCGACGCCACGCCGCCTATGATGCCGCGCATGACCGACCATCGACCCTGGTTCGCGTCGTACCCCGCTGACGTGCGGCGGACGCTCGAGCCCTATCCGCACGAGAGCCTGTTCGCGATCCTCGATGCCGCGGCCGGCCGGTACCCGGACAAGGCCGCCCTCGCGTGGTTCGGCAGGCACATGAGCTACCGGCAGCTGTTGGAGGAGGTTGAGCGCTGCAGCGCGATGCTCACCGCGCTCGGGGTTTCCAAGGGCGATCGGGTCGCGTTGATCGTGCCCAACTCACCGCCCTACGTGATCACCTACTACGCGTGCCAGCGGATCGGCGCGATCGCGGTCGGGAACAACCCGCTCTACACGAAGCGTGAGATGGAGCACCAGTTGCGCGACGCCGAGCCGAAGGTCGTGCTGATCGCCGATCTGCTGTACTCGGATTTCGCCGAACTCCTGGGCGACCTCAAGATCGCGAACGTCGTGGTGACGCGGCTGAACGACTACATGCCGCCCATCAAGAAGCTCCTGGCGCCGATCGCCGTGTTCCGCAAGACGCAGCGGGCCGCCGGGAAGCCCTGGCCGCCCGTTCCCAAGGGCGCGTCCGTGCTCCGCTGGAGCGCGGCGATGAGGCGGGGAGACCCCATCCCACCCGTCGCCACGGTGGATCCGGGGCGGGACGTCGCCGTCCTGATCTACACCGGTGGCACCACGGGGATCGCGAAGGGCGCGATGCTCTCGCACGACAACATCACAGCCAACGCCCGTCAGTCGACGGCGTGGATCTCCGTGATCGAGGACGGCAAGGACACGATGCTCGCCGCCCTGCCGTTCTTCCATTCCTACGGGATGCTGTCCATGAACGTCGCGGTCCTCAACGCGATGAAGCTGATCCCCGTCCCGAACCCCCGCGACATCCACATGCTGCTCGAGCTGATCCACAAGGAGCACGCCACGATCTTCCCGGGGGTCCCCCGGCTCTACATCGCGATCAACGAGCATCCCCAGACGCCGAAGTTCGACCTGAAGTCGATCAAGGCGTGCGTCTCGGGCGCCGCGCCCCTGCCGGCGGCGGTGGCCAAGGAGTTCGAGCGCGTGACCGAGGGCGGCCAGCTCGTCGAGGGGTTCGGGCTGACCGAGTGCTCGCCGGTCACCCACGCGAACCCGTTCAACGGGGTCCGCAAGGCCGGCTCGATCGGTCTCCCGATCCCCGACACCGACGTACGGATCATGTCGCTCGACGATCCGGACAAGGAGATGCCGACGGGTGAGTCGGGCGAGCTCTGCGTCCAGGGCCCCCAGGTGATGCTGGGGTACTGGAAACGACCGGAAGAGACCGCCCTGATGATCCGCAACGGCTGGCTGCATTCCGGCGACGTCGCCGTGATGGACACCGAGGGGTACTTCAAGATCGTGGATCGCCTGAAGGACATGATCCTCGTCTCCGGGTTCAACGTGTACCCGAACGAGGTCGAGGACGTCCTGTACCACCACCCGGCGATCTCGAAGGTCGCCGTGATCGGTGTGCCGGATGATCGGACCGGGGAGCGCGTGAAGGCGTTCGTCGTGCTGAAGGAAGGTGCGACGCTCACGTCCGAGGAGCTGATCGCGTGGTCCCGGGACCCGAAGGTGGGGCTGACCGGCTATCGGATCCCGCACGAGGTCGAGTTCCGCGATTCCCTCCCCGAGACGATGGTCGGCAAGGTGCTCCGGCGGGTCCTGCACGACGAGGAGCTGAAGAAGCGCGAGGCCGCCGCGTCGGCAGCGCCCAGCGGGTCGTGAACCCGATCTACTGGGAGCTCGGCGACGGGATCGCGGTCCGCACGTACACGCCGGACGATGCTGAGGAGGCGTTCGCGCTTGTCGACGCCAACCGCGATCGGCTGCATCCGTGGATGATCTGGGAACCGCAGACACGCGTTCCCGCCGACACCAAAGCGTTCATCGAGCGGTGCCTCGCATCGGAGACCGATCTGGAGGGAAACGGGATCTGGGTCGACGGCCGCCTGGCGGGCTCGATGGGCCTGCGCGTCGACGTTTCCGATGCGGGAGCCGAGATCGGCTATTGGATCGGCCGCGACTTCGAAGGACGGGGGATCATCACGCGCGCGTGCCGGCGCTTCTTCGACTTCGCCTTCGACGAGCTCGGGTTGCATCGGGTGGAGCTCTGTGCAGCCGATACCAACCTGAGGAGCCGCGCGGTCGCCGAGCGCCTGGGGATGCGTCAGGAGGGCGTGCTGCGCGGCGGCGTCCGGACCCCCGAGGGGTTCTTCGACCTCGTGATCTACGGGATCCTCGAGGACGAGTGGCGAGCCCGATCGCGATGAGCCCGCTGCCCGTGGACCTGGGCGAAGGGATCGTGCTCCGTCGCTACGAGATGAGGGATCTGGACGCGTTGTGGGGTGCGATCGACGAAGAACGTTCTCGCCTTGGCGAGTGGATGCCGTTCGTGGAGGGCGTCCGCACGATCGAGGATGAGCGGGCGTGGCTCGAGTCCATGACGGCCGGCGAGGCCGGTCTCGGAGGGGGAGGCCTCTGGAACGGTTCTGAGTTCCTCGGCGGGGTGGGTCTCATGCTCGGGCCGTTCGGGATCGCCGGGGAGATCGGCTACTGGATCCGCGCGAAGCATGAGGGCCGCGGCCACATCACGCGCGCGTGTCGGGCGCTGATCGACATCGGATTCGAGGAAGTTGGCCTCCACCGGATCGAGATCCGCGCGGGTCTCGAGAACGCCAGGAGTCGCGCGGTCCCGGAACGACTCGGGTTCACCTACGAGGGTATCGAGCGCGAGGGGAGCCGCGGCAGCCGAGGGTTCTACGACCTCGCGGTCTACAGCTTGCTCGACCGCGAGTGGCGGCCCTGACGGCCGGATCGCGGCTCGCCCTTTGCGAGTGGGGCCGCGATCGCCGCGGTTTCCGCGGGGATCGCCGCCACCGCGCCCACGACGAGTGTCGCGGGCGGTCCGATCCCTGCTGCCGTCGCGAGCACCGGCAGTTCGTCCAGCGTCGCGATCACGCTGCGCTCCTCCGGGGTGGTCGCCCACTGGATGATCGCGGCCGGCTCGTCCGAAGGACGACCTGCCGCGATCAGCGCTCGGCACGTCGCTTCCAGCTTCCCGGCCGCCATGAGCAGCACCAACGTGTCGACCGCGGTCGCGACGCGACCGAGGTCGACGGCGTCGGGTGCGTGCGCCGTGCCTGCCGTCGACGCCGTCACGACGGCGAAGGACCTCGCGCTGCCGCGATGCGTGACCGGGATCCCGGCCGCGGCTGGTGCCGCGACCGCGCTCGTGATCCCCGGGATCACCTCGCACGACACGCCCGCCCGCGCACAGGCGAGCAGCTCCTCGCCGCCCCGCCCGAACACCATTGGGTCGCCGCCCTTCAGCCGGGCGACGACCCTCCCCGACATCGCGTGCTCGACGAGGAGGGAGCAGATCCGCTCTTGCGGCACCGCGGCCTGGCCCGGTTCTTTCCCGACGTAGAGACGTTGGGTGTCCGGCCGACACAGATCGAGCAGAGCGGGAGCAACGAGACGATCGAAGATCACAACGTCGGCTTCGCCGAGGGCTCGCGCACCCTTCACGGTGATCAGCTCGGGATCGCCGGGGCCTGCCCCGATCAGCACCACTCTGCCGGTCACGGCGCTTCCGCTCCGTCGAGCAGCCGCGCGAGCAACCGCGAGCGCAGCTCCTCGACCTGGCCTGCTCGGACCAGATCGGCCGCTTCGTCCGGATCGAGCGCGTCGGCCCAACGCCGCGAACGGGTTCGCAGGTCCGGGAGGAGGGGCAACGTCTCCTCCCGGACCTCTCGAAGTACCCGCAGGACCTCGGCCCATTCGGCGCCGTACTGCGCGCCCAGCCGCTCACGCATCTTCTTCGCGAGCGCCGGCGACGCGCCACCGGTGCCGATCGCCAGGAGGAGCTCGCCCCGGCGGACCACCGCCGGCGCGGCCCAGTCGCACCGGGGGATATCGTCAACCACATTGACCAACGCGCCCGCTTCCCCCGCCGCCGTCGCGATGCGAGCTCGGACGGCCGGGTCGGGGTCGTGGGCGATCACGAGGTACGCGCCGGTCAGGTCGGGCGCATACCACGTCCGCCGGATCACTTCGACGCCGTCCAGTCCCTCGAGATCGTCGAGCCGCCCCGCCGGCTCGGAGGCGATCACCACGACCTCCGTGGCGCCGCCCGCGAGGAGCCCTTCGACCTTGCCCTCGCGGACCGGGAGCGCGCCGATCACGACGCACCGCCGGCCGGCGAGCTCGAGCAGGATGGGATAGCCGAACGGCATCAGCAGGCCACCGTGTAGTGATGCGACCGGAAGGGTGGCGGCGGCGCGGCCTCGCGCTCGGTGCCCTCGTAATCCTCGAGGTGCTCCGTGAAGCTGACCCACATCGACGCCTCGGGGTCGTAGTCGCGCTGCAGGTTCTTCTTCGCGCGGTCGAGGTTCCGGAGGGCCAGCCGCTTCACGGCGGACAAGTCGTCGATCGGTGCGTCCTCGAACGCGCCCGCGGCCTTGACCCACGCCTCCATCCCGGCGTCCGTGCGGATCAGCACGGTCGAGGTGCCGGGCTCGCTCCCGATGTTGCCGACCACCATGTCGGCACCCAGCGCCGCGAAGTCGGCGCACTCGTCGCAGCCCTTGAGCGAGGCGGCGTGGAAGTCCTTCACGGGCTTCTTCATCAACTCCTCGCCGCCCTCGCCGGCGGCCACCAGCTTGCCCTCGCGGATGTCGATCTTCTTGACCTTCCCGAGGTTGACGCCTTCGCCGGCCACCATCGGGATCAGCTTCTTCGGGTCGAACGAACGCGTGCAGAACAGGCCGATCGCCAGCACGACCTTGTGCGCGAGCGTCTCGCGCCGCTCCCACGGGAACTTCTGGATCGCGCGGAGGCCGCTGATCTGGCAGGGCGTCCCGACGAACGCGATCCGCTCAACGTGCTCGGGGGCGCGCTCGTTCAGCACGGCCAATGCCTCGCTCTGGTGATACACGCTTCCCGCGCCGCTGCGGATCTGCTCGGGCGAGGTCGCGAGGATCGGTGAACCCACGAATGCATCCAGCTTCTGCGTCATGATCACCGCGTCGATGTGGCCCCGTTCCATCAGCGTGGTGAGCAGGGCCGTGACCGCGCCGCCGTCCTGCGCCCCGTCGGGACGCTCGACTGCCCGTGCGGACACGGCCTCCTGGATCGGCCCCACCGGGTCTTCTTCGGACTGGTGGTTCAGCCGTTCGGGCCGGAAGCCGGCCATCGGGCAGTAGTCCCAGCACGCCGAGCACCCGGTGCACATCCGGACGAGGGTCGGAAGGCCGTCGCTCCCCACGCCGATCGACTTGGACGGGCACGCCGCGATGCACGCGCCGCAGCCGACGCACCGATCGGCGTCGATCACGGCGGAGGCGGTCTTGTGGAACCAGATCTTGTCCAGCATCTCGGGGACGCCGTACGCGTCCATGATGTCGTCGCGGACGTCCCGCGCGGGGTCGGCGATCGGTGCATCGCCGGTCCCCACACCCTCTTCGGTATCAACCATCCGGGTCGCTCCCTCGTTCGGAGAAGTAGGCGCCGACCCCGGCCGGGGTGACGTCGTCGAGCGTCAGCTCGCCTGCACAGACGGCGCGCAGGATCTCCGTGACGGAGCCCCACGTGTCCTCGATGGTGTCCTCGAGTCGCACCCACTGGCCCAGCCGGCCTGCGCCGAGGTCGCCCCCCAACGAGACGTCCAGCGCCTGCTGGTAGGCGTCCTCGTCCTTCGTCATGGTGGCGCGGAGGCCGATCTGCGCGGCTTGCACCTGCGCGCACGATGCCTTGCACCCGCTCATGTGGATCCGCAGGCCGTCGAGACGCTCCCGCCCCTCGTCGGGCACGTGCTCGCGGAGGTGCGCGATCAGCTTGCGACCGTTCGTCTTCATGTCGTCGATCGCGAACTTGCAGAACGGCGCGCTGGTGCACGCGACGATCGCGCGCTCGAAGTGGTCGGGCTCGGGCCGGTAGGTGTCCAGGAACGGTTCGCGGAGCAACGCGTCCACGTCGCCGATCCCGGTGAGCAACAGGTTCTGTCGCTGCGACATCCGGACGCTGCCGTCGCCGTGGGTTCGCGCCAACCGAGCGACCTCGAACCACTCCTCGTCGGTCAGCCGGCCCATCGGGATGCACAGGCCCACGACGTGGGTGCCGTGGCCGTCCTGGTGCACGCCGAGGTGGTCCTCGAACTCGCCCGTCCAGAGCGACTCGCCGGCCCCCGGGACCTCATAAGGGAGTCGCCGGCGGAGCTCCTCGGTGATCCGTTCCGGGCCGAGCTGGTGGACGAGCACCCGGAACCGGTTGACCGCCTTGTGCTCGAAGTCCCCGAGGTCGCAGTACGCCTGAAGGGTCGCCCGCACCATGTCCGTCACCCGGTTCGGGGTGACGAACAGGTCGAGGGCGTCGGCAACGCGCGGGGAGTCGCTCAGCCCGCCTCCGGCGTGAACGTTGAAGCCGAGCGTTCCGTCGGCGCCGCGCGCGGGCGTGAAGGCGAGGCAGTGGAGCTTGACCGCGGCGCAATCGGTCGGGCACCCGGTGACGACCACCTTCCACTTCCGCGGCAGGAACGAGGTGAGCCGCTCCTCCTCCAGGGCGAAGGTCCGGAACTCGTCGAGGATCGTCTTCGTCGATAGGTAGCCGCGGACATCCTCGCCGTCGGCCGGGCACGAGGTCGGATTCCGCATCGAGTCGCCGCACGCCTGAGCGCTGGTGAGGCCGACCGCGTCGTAGCGCCGCCAGATCTCGGGGAGCTGGGTGAACTCCACCCAGTGGATCTGGATGTCCTGACGTGTGGTGATCTCCCCGAACCGATCGGGCTCCGTATGGTTCTCCCACCCGTTGCCGAAGTCGCGGATCACGCCGGCCACGGTCTCCAGCTGCTCGGCGCTGATCCGGCCGCCGGGGATCCGGGTCCGGAGCATGAAGCGGTTGCGCTGGCGGTCGTCGTAGACGCCCATCAGTCGCATCCGGCCGACCGCGAGCGGCCCCTCGCGTTCCTCGATCTCCTCCCACGGGTCGATCGGCTCGCGCTCCGCCGTCTGGGTCTCCACCGCGGCGCGCACCTCGCGCGGGCCTTGCTTCGGGTTGAACACCTGCTCGCTCATGCGCTCCTGCCTCCCAGAGCCGCGTTCTCGTCCTCGGCCTCGCGTTCCCGGTCCGACTTCGTCCCCAGGAGCTGGACCGAGCAGTGGATCCCGCACTCCTTGTCGGTGTCCTGCTCCCACCACCACCGTCCTGCGCGTTCGGGCTCGCCCGGGAGGACCGCCCGGGTGCACGGCGCGCAGCCGATCGACGTGAAGCCGTGATCGAACAGCTCGTGGTACGGGACCTCGTTCGTGCGTACGTAGTCCCAGACCTCGTCGAGCGACCAGTCGGCGAGCGGGTTGAGCTTGACGATGTTGCCGTGCTCCCGGTCGAGCTCGACCTTCGCGATGTTGCGTCGGCTCACCCATTGCTCGCGTCGGAGCCCCGCGATCCACGCGTCGAGCGTCGCCAGCTTGCGCTTCAACGGTTCGACCTTGCGGATGTTGCAGCACGCGATCCGCAGGTCCACCGAGCGGTACATCAGATTCGGTCCGTAGGCAGTGGTGAGCTTCGCCACATCACGACCGTCCGGCACCTCGAACTCGACATGGATGCCGTAGCGCTGCCGGATCTCCTCGAACAGTGCGTACGTCTCCGGTGGCAGGCGCCCCGTGTCCAGCGTGAAGACCCGGACGTCCGGGTTGATGCGCCATGCCATGTCCATCAACGCCAGCCCGTCGACGCCGCCAGCGGCGCTGATCGCGATCCGTGGGTGGAACGTGTCCAGCGCCCACGCGAGGAGCTCTTCGGCTCGGGCCCTCTCGAAGCGCTCGGCCGCCTCGCGCACCCACGCGGCCTCCTCGACGAGGAAGGGAACGGCGGGTTCGTGGATAGGTTGGATCGGATCGGTGGCTGCCATGGGTGTCCTCGAACGCCTGGACGTCGGAGCCGGGCAAGAGAAAGGACCGCCTGCGCGGCGGCCCTTGAGGTTCGTTACGAGCGAGGAGCTACCGCACCGGGTGGCCGGCGCACTGCGGCGCCGTGGCCGGACAACAGCACAGGCGGCTCGGGATCATGGCCCCGACCTCGCCGACCGTTCGTGTGCGGATCATCGCGAAACGTCGCTCCCTGGAAGTTGCAGGTGCAACAGGCTAGCGACGGCTCCGACGGTCGTCAAGGGAGAGCGACGACGGGTGGTTGGTCAGTTCGAAGATCCGGGCGTCTCGTGTTTCAGCTGGCGTAGGAGGCGCTGCCACCACGTTGGATGCACCTCGTCGGCCAGATGGTCCCGACGAGCTTGATCGCGGTAGTCCTTCTGCCGCTCGTTCAGGATCCCAGCGTTCTGATCGGGGTTCCGGGTTGGCCCGCGTCCTAGCTCCATACCGTCGAGGCTATCCCGCGTCCCCTCGAGACGCAACGGCTGAATCGCGTCAAAAACGCGCATTCACAACGCGGCGACGCGTACACGTTCTTGGTCGGTGAGCCGGCGGAGCGGGGCGCGGACATCAGCATGGGCCAACACACCCTTTTCCACGAGCACCTGTTTCGCGACCGCCGGCAACGACATATCGTGCAGGGCGTCGCGGAGGGCGTTCACGCGAGCGCCCGCCGTCTCACTCTTCCGGTGGACCAGCTCGGCGGTGACCTCGGGCCACGTGGATGCCAGGCCGGACACCGCCCCGACCGCGCCGGCAGCGAGCCCTTCCAGCACGAGCGGCTCGAAGCCGATGAAGACGTCCAGACCGTCCAAGAGGTACGGCTTCACGGCTTCGAACGGCGTGTCGGACACCTTCAGCCCTTCGAGGTTCGGTACCTCAGCGCGCAGCCGTTCGATCACCGGTATCGGAACCGGATAGCCGCTCCGACCGACGAACTCGTAGATGTAGAAGGGAAGTGGATCGCACGCGCCGGCTGCCCGACGGAAGTGATCGAATAGCTCCAGGTCGTCCAGGGGGAAGTAGGGGGGAGCGATGACCGCGACGGCGTCGGCGCCAGCTTCCCGGGCGTGCGACGCGAGCTCGACGGTATCCCCGGTCGTCTGCGCGCCGGCGTGGACCGCGACCGCGAAGCCGGGTGGCCGCGCCTCCAGGCAGAGCTCCGTCATCCGGCGGCGCTCCGCCACCGACAGCAGCACGCCCTCGCCAGTAGTGCCGCACGTGAGGACCCCGTCCATGCCGCCCTCGGCGACGAAGCGGACCAACGGAGCCACGCTCGCCTCATCCAGGGAGCGGCCGCCGTCGCGCAATGGCGTGACGGCGGCCGCGATCGCACCGTGGAGCCTGCTGCGCATCCGCCCAGCGTACGTGGTCAGAACTGCGCGGTCTCGGTCGAGCCGTCGAGGGCGAGGGTCGAGGACCGTCCCCGGCTGATCGTCTTCGACACGAGATCGAACCAGCCGGTGCCAACCTCGTGTTGATGCTTGACCGCGGTGTAGCCGGCGGACTCGAGTGCGAACTCACGCTCCTGCAGACGCACGTACGCGGTCATCCCCTCGTCGGCGAAGCCCTTCGACAGCTCGAACATGCTCGCGTTGAGGGCATGGAACCCCGCGAGCGTGATGAACTGGAACCGGTAACCGATGGCGCCGAGCTCCTTCTGGAAAGCGGCGATCTGCTCGTCGTCCAGCCGCTGCTTCCAGTTGAACGAGGGAGAGCAGTTATAGGCGAGGAGCTTCCCGGGGAACTCGGCGTGGACGCCCTCGGCGAACACGCGAGCATCATCGAGCTCCGGCGTCGCGGTCTCGCACCAGAGCATGTCCGCGTGCGGCGCGTACGCCCGCGCGCGTGCGATCGCCGCGTCCATCCCGCCGCGGACGCGGAAGAACCCCTCCTCGGTGCGGTCTCCACGTATGAACGCTCGGTCCCGCTCGTCGACGTCGGACGTGAGCAGGCTGGCGCTGAGCGCATCGGTCCGCGCCATCAGGACGGTCGGAACGTCGAGCACGTCCGCGGCTAGGCGAGCCGCGACGAGCGTCCGGATGAACTGGCTGGTCGGGACGAGCACCTTCCCCCCGAGATGCCCGCACTTCTTCTCGGACGAGAGCTGATCTTCGAAGTGCACCCCCGCCGCGCCGGCCTCGATCATCGCGATCATCAGCTCGAAGGCGTTGAGGGGCCCGCCGAAGCCAGCTTCGGCGTCCGCGACGATCGGGAGCCCGAACTCGGTGTCATCCCCTTCGGCCCAGGCGACCTGATCCGCGCGACGGAGTGCGTTGTTCAGACGCCGGACGACCGTCGGGACCGAGTTCACGGGGTAGAGCGATTGATCGGGATAGGTGTGCTGCGCGGTGTTCGCGTCGGCGGCCACCTGCCAGCCGGAAAGGTAGATCGCGCGTAGACCCGCCCGCGCGCATTCCACCGCCTGTCCGCCCGTGAGGCAACCGAGCGCGGCCACGTGGTCCTCGGCGTTGACGAGGCGCCATAGCGCCGCCGCCGAGGTCTCCGCGATGACGTGTCGCTCCCGGATCCTTCCCCGGAGCCGAACGACGTCCTCGGCCTCGTACGGTCGGGCGATGCCACGCCAACGCTCCTCGCTCCGCCACCTGGCCCGGAGCTCGTCGGCTTCCTCCCGGATCCGTTCGGTGCTCGCCATCGGTCTCCAGCCTTTCGACTCGGCACCGGCGGCTCCGCCGGCGCATCCCTACGGGATAACGAAACCTCCCGGGGTGGCCGGGAGGTCGGGTGCGCGCGACGGCCCAGGGGGCCGCGGCGCGGGTCAGCTGGCTACGTTCTTGAACGACCGTTCAATCATCGAGCTCATCCTGCCAGACGCGGCCAGCTCGGGTCAACCGATGTGGCGCAAGGCGGTGGATCAGGCGGTCAGCCTGATCACGAGGAACCGCGGGACGCCCCTGCTCCACGTCTCGCCCGCCGCGACGATCTTCCCGTTGGGCTGCAAGGTGACCCCGTGGGCGGCGTCCGTCCCGCCGGCGACGTCGACCCGCGCGACCCCGCTGGTCGCGAAGGTGGGGTCGAGCGTGCCGTTGGCCCGAAGCCGAACGACGCCGACGTCGTCGCCCGTGGATGCCCGATGGATCCGCCCCGCGACGACCAGCTTCCCCCCGATGGGCACCAGGTCGTCGGCGGCCTCAGGGGCGGCGCTCCACGTGAGGATCACCACCCCGCCGGTGCCGAACGTGGGATCGGGGAGCCCTCTCGGCGTGTATCGGACGATCCCCCAGTCCCCGTGCCCTGCGTTCGCCGCGCTCCCGGCGAGCACGAATCCGCCCGCGCCGGTGACGGCGATCGCGTTCGCGATATCGGCGCCCGGGCCGAGGTCGGTGCGGGTCACGCCGCCATGTCCGAATGCCGTCGCGAGGGCGCCGTTGGCGTGCACACGGAGCATCGCGAAGCGCGGCAACGTGCCGTACTCGGCGTAGCCGCCCGCCACGATGTCGCCGCGGGGCAGGACGACCAGATCGTTCACCTGTTCCGCCCCGGCCGAGAGGTCCAGGAAGAACCTGCCGTCTCCGTCGAACGCGGGATCGAGCGTCCCCGCCGGTCGGAGCCGGGCGAGCGCGGACCGCATCGTGATGCCGTTGGACGCGTACCCGCCGATGTCGATTGCACCCGAGGGCGCGAAGGCGACCGCGTTCGCGGACTCCTGCTTGCCGAAGTTGACGGTGGCGAGCCCGTCGACGCCGAAGGCGGCGACGGGCTCGCCGGCGGGATCGAGACGGAGCACGAACGAGTCCTCGACCCCACCGCCGGTCCAGCGTCCGGCGATCGCCAGGCCGTCGTCGCCCGCGATCGCGACGTCGAAGGCAAGCGCCGCGTCGGCGCCCAGCGTCATCCGGACGCGACCGTTGCCGCTGAAGGAAGGGTCGAGCGTTCCGTCGGGCCGGAACCGCGCGACGGCCACGTCAACGTGCCCGTCGACCGTGTATCCGACCACGACGGTGCGTCCGGCGTGGTCGACCGCGACGGCGGTCGCGACCGAGCCGGCCCCGAACGCCGTCGCGATCCCGTCGTGGGAGAACGTCGGGTCGAGCGTGCCGGGGGCCGCGATCGCAGGGTGCGCGGCGGTCACGACCGACGCCACAGCGAGCAAGAGGACGGAGCGTCGCATGGGAAGGGTCGTGAGGGTACCGCGAGGAACCCTCGGCGCAGCGGAAGGAGATCGGCTCCCTACGGGATGATCCGTTTCGCGAGCACGGGCGTCTACCCCCGGATGACCTGCGACAGCTTGAGCGTCTTCTCGTAGAGCGCCTTGCCGGCGACGGCCGCCTCGCAGCCCACATCGCGGAGAGCCCAGATGTCGTCGGCGGAGCGTACGCCGCCGCTCGCGATGATGGGCCGGTCGGTCAGACCGAGCACGTGTCGGTACAGACGCAGGTCGGGCCCGTCGAGCGTCCCGTCTCGGGCGATCGCGGTGACCAGGTACCGAGGCGTGCCTGCGTCGTTGAGCGCCGGGATCACCTCTTCGACGGGCGGACCTTCTTCACGCCAGCCCTTCACCATGGCGTGACCGCCGCGCACGTCGACGGCGACAAGGATCCGCTCGGCGAACTCCTCGACGGCCCGCGCGACGAAGCCGGGATCGAGCGCCGCGGAGGTCCCGAGGATGGCGCGGCCGCCCCCGATCTCGAGCACCGCGGCGACATCCTCGAGTGTGCGGACCCCGCCGCCCACCTGGACCGGGAGAACCACCGAACGGCAGATGTCGCGGATCGTGTCGCGGTTGGTGCCCTCGTCAAGCGCGGCGTCCAGGTCGATCACGTGCAGCCGCCGAGCGCCCTCCTCCTGGAAGCGCACGGCGACCTCGACGGGATCGTCGTCGTAGGCGGTCTCCTCGTTCGGGTCGCCGCGGAGCAGCCGCACCGCCCTGCCCGCCCGGACATCGATCGCGGGGATCACGATCATGCGGCCCGGACCTCCTCGACGAAGCGCCCGTAGAGCTCGAGCCCGGCGGCCGCGGACTTCTCGGGGTGGAACTGGGTGGCGAACACGTTCGCTTGCGCGACGGCGGCGGAGAACGATCGCCCGTGGTCGGTCACGCCGAAACTGAGCGCCGGGTCGATCCCCACCGCGTAGGAGTGCACGAAGTAGAAAGACGTTCCGTCCGCGATGCCGGCGGTGTAGGCGTGGCGCCGTCCGTCCATCCTCGGGAGCTCCTCGGGGAGGCGGCCCATCTGGCCGCCCGGGCACAGGTGCAGGGGGAGCTCAGCGATCGCCTGGGTGAGCTCGTCGAAGACCCCGCGGGGCAAGGGAGAGGGGTTCTCGTTCGTGTTGAGCCGGGCTGCGATCTCGAGCTGCGGCGACAGGTAGGGTGTCGTGTCGCGGAGCCCCTCGCGAGGCTCGGCGGTCATCGGTCGCCGGCCTCGTCCGCGCGAGCCTCCATCGCCTTCGCGTGTCCGACCAGTCCCTCGGCCCGGGCGAGCGTCGAGGCTCCCGGGCTGAAGTGCGCGGCCGCGGAGGGCGACATCCGCATCACCGAGGTGATGGTCACGTAATCCGCGGCGCGCAGCCCGCTCGAGAACCGGGCGGTCCCCGCGGTGGGGAGCACGTGGTTGGACGCGAGGCCGTAGTCCCCGAACGGGACCGCCGACCACGACCCGAGGAAGATGGCTCCGGCGTTGCGGACGTTCGGGAGGAAGTCCTCGGGCTCATCCAGCAGGAGCAGCAGGTGCTCTGCCGCCACGTCGTTCACGGCCGCCGCCGCGTGTTGCAGATCACGGACCAGCACCAGCTTCGTGTGGCGGATCGCGAGGTCGACGATCTCTCGCCGGCCGACGTGCGCCAGCTCCTGCTCGAGGGCGGCGTCGACCTTCTCGGCGAGCGCGGCGTCGGGGGTGACGAAGAACGTGCGCGCCTCGGGGTCGTGTTCCGCCTGCGCGATCAGATCGAGCGCCGCCATCCGCGGATCGACGTCGCCGTCGGCGACGATCGCAAGCTCGGACGGGCCCGCCAGGCCGTCGATCCCGACGAAGCCGGCGACCTGTCGCTTGGCCTCGGTCACGTAGACGTTGCCCGGGCCCACGATGCGGTCGACCGACGGGATCGACTCCGTCCCGTAGGCCATGGCGGCCACGGCCTGCGCGCCGCCGGTCCTCGCGACGTCGGTCGCCCCTGCTCGCTTGGCCGCGTACAGGACGGCGGCGTGGATCGACCCGTCGCGTTGCGGTGGCGTGCACACGACGATCTCCTCGACGCCGGCGACGGTCGCGGGGACCACGGTCATCGCGACCGTCGACGGGTACTTCGCCCGGCCGCCCGGTACGTAGCACCCTACGGAGGCGAGCGGACGTACGATCTCACCGAAGCGGATCCCATCGTGTTCGTCCCACCACTCGCGCGGGATCTGCCGGTCGCAGAAGCCGCGGAGCCGATCGATCAGCGCGTCGATCTCGGTACGGAGCTCGGACGGTGTCTCGCGTTCGGCGTGCGCGAACTCGCGCTCGGTCACGAGGATCCCGGAACGGGAGAGGTCGGCTCCGTCGAACTGCTTCGACAGCTCGATCAGCACCTCGTCGCCTTCGACGAAGACGCGCTGGAGGATCTGCCGGACCGTTTCCGTGGTGGCGGGATCGATCTCGAGCTTCGAGGGCTCGAGCCGCCCGCCCCGCTCGCGCAGGTCGAGGAGCTCGAGCATCAGCGCTCCTCGACGACCTCGGGGTGGGCTGCGGCGCTCGCCGCCTTCGCGAGCCGGTGATCGCGGGCCCACAGCACCCATCCGCTCGCGCCGACGGCGAGCGCCGCAGCGGCGAACAGGATCAGCGCGAGCAGGAAGGTGGCGTCGCGGTCCATGAAGGCGCCAGGGTACCGAACGAGCGCAACCCCCGACCCGGTCAGACGGCATAGAGCGTCTGGTCGGCGTGGGGAGCGTTCGGATCCAGCGAATCGGCCAGGAGGTGATCCGCCAACTCGAACGTGAGCGAAGACACGTCCAGCTCCTGGCTGTTCGCGAGACAGACGAACGTGGCCCGCTGCCTGGGGAAGACCACGAGCTTCGACTCCCATCCCGGGAAGCTCCCTCCGTGGCTCACGATCGGCTGGCCGCGGTGCGTCCGGACGGAGACGCCCCACGCGTAATGGATCGGTCGACCGTCGGCTAGACGCCCCGGCGTGGTCAGCGTCTCCGCGAGCCACCCTCCCGTCAGCCGGTCGTCCAGGAGGTTGGCGCTCCATCGGACGAGGTCGTCGGCCGTCGTCCAGAGGCCCCCCGACCCGACGGCGTGGAACCGCGCCGGCTCGACGTGCAGACGGCCGTCGGTGGCGCGGAAGTGCCCGCGCGCTGCGCGCGCGGGCAGTTCAGTTCCGGCGTCCCGGAAGAAGGTGTCGTGCATCGCGAGCGGCTCGAAGAGCCGCTCGCGAGCCACCTCGGCAAGGGGCGCGCCGGCAGCCCGAGCGATCGCCTCCGCGAGCAGGAGGTAGCCGTCGCCCGTGTACAGATGACGGGTTCCCGCCTCCTCGCCGGAGTCGGGGATCTTGCGGATCTCCTGCATGAGCTCCTCGTTCCCCCATCCCGGGACGCCGGACGGGTCGATCCCGCCGCTCGGGCGGTACACGTGGGGCAGGCCGGCGGTGTGGTGGATCAGATGCTGCAGATGCACGCGCTCTCCCCACGACGGCAGTCCCGGGACGTAGCTCGAGATGGGTCGATAGAGATCCACGGTCCCGTCGCGCCACAGCAGCGCGACGCAGGCGGCCACGAACTGCTTCGCCAGCGACCCTACGTAGAAGATCGAGTCACCGCGGAGGGGCTGTCCCGTGGTGATGTTCGCCGCGCCCATCACGTGGAGGATCTGGTCGTCTCGACCCGGTCCGCGGACCTGCATGAGGACCCCGGGTTGCGCGGAAGGGATCTCGGGCAGGATCCCCGTGTCCTCGATGCCGTCGAAGCGCATCGCTAGCCGGGCTCGACGGACCCGCGCTTGCGTTCGGTCCGCCGTTCTGCCTCCAGGCGCTCCAGGTCCACGTCGTCGTAGCTCATGAACGCGAACGCTTTGCCGATCGCCGGATGCACCGCCTCGATCTGCCGGTGGATCGCCTGCGCGACGCGGCGATACGTCGGATGGCCTTGCGGTTGAGAGCGGAGTTCCGCCAGGTGCATCGCCTCACGCGCCGTCATCTGCAGCACGAACCGGATGCGGTACGCCATGGCCACCGCGTACTGGGCGGCGTCCAGCAGTCCGCCGGCCGCGATCTGGTCGTGCGTCTCCTTCGAGCGCTCCATCAGGCGCTCCCACTCGGCGCGGAGCCCGGCCGCGTCGACGTCGGCCGGCACCTCGTAGCCGAACGACGGCGACAGTCGCTGCCATTCGATCGTGAGGGGGCGGTGGCGCTGCAGATCGCGGAAGGCGCCGTAGTCGCACAGGATGTCGAACCGGTACTGCGTGCGCTCCCACGCACGGCCCGGCTTGTGCCGCCGGTTCGTCCGCGCCCCGATGCTCGCGGCGAGCACCGCCTCCCGTTCGTCGGGCTGCATCCCGCGAACGAGTTGCTGGAGCTGGTCGTCGGGAAGGTCGCTCGCGGCATAGAGCACCGCCGCGATGACTTTCAGCTCGCCATCGGGATCATGGTCAACCAGGTTGACTTCTTCCCGCGGCTCCGGCTCGACGTCGCCCGTGAGCTTGGCGGCAAGCTCTTGCGTGCGCTCGCGAACGTCGCGCCAGTAGCTCGACCAGGCCACGCCCCGATCGTCGACGTCGACCCGCTTGAGGAACTCGGGGATGACCTTCCGCAGCTCGACCTTCATCAGGTCGCCGTACTCGCGCATCTCGGCGAGAGGATGCTGCGCCAGGCGCATCAAGAGCTGTTCGTAGGACTGCCCCGTCGCGTAGATCCCGAGGTTCGACCGCGTCCCGGCCGGGAGGATCAAGCGGAGCGTATCGCAGGTCTTCGCCAGGATCGTCTGGCGGTACACGAAGTCAGAGTCGCCAGGCTCCTGCGGGAACCGCTCGCGGTACCAGGCATCCAGCGCGTCGTACATCCGCCCGTACGTCGTGAAGACGTCGTCCAGCAGCCCGACGTAGCGCTCCTCGAGCTGGGTGTCGACGATCTCCGACGGGACGGTCGCTCGCCACCGTCCGCCCGGTCGGCTGTCGTAGCGCATGTACCGCGTCGATTGTTCGAGGTACGCCGCGAGCCTGCCCCACTCCAACGCCTTCGCGAGGAGCTGCGACGATTGCTCGCACGCGAGGTGGACGCCGCCGAGCTGCGCCACCGAATCATCGCCGTACTCCACGAAGACGCGGTCATACAGCTTCTCCGCCCGCGCGGACCCCATCGACGATCCGCTGCCCGCGTCCGCGACGTCCTCGGCGAACTCGTCGAGGAACAGGCGGCGGAGCGACTTCGTGCTTCGCGAGTATCGGGCGAAGAGCGCTCCCTTGACCGCTTCGGGAAAGCCGATCAGGGCGAAGACCGGGCTCTCGAGGCTGGTGAAATGCGCGGACAGGATCGCGCGCTCGTCGTCGGTGAACCCCTCGGTCGCGTACCACATGCTCACGGGACGAGGCTCGCGCTCGGCGATGGCGAGGGCGATGTCGGTGCCCCGGTGGAGAGCGTCACCGTGTCGCCGGGCTTGACCTGGGTTCCCGGCTGTGGGTCCTGCGCCGCTACCCGATTCAGGTTCGGGCACTGCGGGAGCGGGGTCACGAACGGCCCCGTTTGCACGTTCAAGCCGAGATGCTCGAGGTGACTCTTCGCCTGGCTGTACGTCTCGCAGGTGTAATCCCCGAGCGTGATGGACGCGGGCTGGGACACGAGCGTCACGCCCACCAGCGAGCCGCGGTCGACCTTGGTCCCGGCGGGAGGCGACTGGCCGATCACGGTGTCGACCGGGCACGTGTCGCTCGGCGCTCGGGTCTGGGTGCCGAGCGTCAAGTGCATGGCCTCCAACGTCGCCGTGGCGGCGTCGAGGGTCAGGCAGGACGACGAGACGTCGGGGACCGTGACTTTGGGGAAGGGGGAGGCGATCGTGAGCGTGATCGTGTCTCCCGCGGCGACCTGCGTCCTCGGATCCGGGCTCTGCTGTAGAACGGTGCCTTCGGGCTTCGCACTGTGCTTCGTCGGCGGCGGGTCGACGACCACGAGACCGAGACCCTCCAGCTGGGACTTCGCCGCGTCGAACGTCTTGCCGGTGACGTCGGGCAGCTGGAACGCTTGGGCGGCGTTCTTGTTGTTGAGGACCTGGGCGAGGAGGTACCCGCCGGCCGCCAGCAGGGCGAAGATCAGCAGGCCGATGAGGACCCCAAGCCAGACCTTGCGCGAGGACCCCTCGGGATCGGGGGGCGGCAGCACCTGGGTCGGCGCCGGCCGGGCGATCACCTGCGTCGCGTCCCCGGCGCCCGCGAGGATCGGCGTCGCCTCGACGTCCTGACCTTGCTTGACCCGTTCCAGGTCGGCCGCCAGCTCCTCCGCGCTCTGGTACCGGTTGGCCGGATTCTTCGCGAGGCACTTCATGACCACCGCATCCAGCTTCGGCGGCACGTCGGGGTTGTGCGCGGATGGCGGGACCGGCGCCTCGTTCACCTGCTTGTACGCGATCGCCACCGGCGTGTCGCCGGTGAACGGCGGCCGCCCCGCGAGCAACTCGTACAGGACGCAGCCCAACGAGTAGATGTCCGACCGCGCGTCCACCGCCTGCCCCTGCGCCTGCTCCGGCGACAGGTAGGTCGGGGTCCCGATCACCGAGGAGGTCTGCGGGGCGGTGACGTCGGTCTGCATCCGCGCGATGCCGAAGTCCATCACCTTCACGAACCCGTCGCGGGTGACCATCACGTTGCCGGGCTTGATGTCCCGATGGACGATCCCCTGCGCGTGCGCCGAGGCGAGCGCCTCGGCGATCTTCCGCGTCAGCTCGACCGCCTGCACCAGCGTGGGGCGCCGGCCGCTCGCCAGGAAATCGGCGAGCGTCCGACCCTCCACGAACTCCATCACGATGTACTGGCGGTCACCGTCGGATCCGGTGTCGTAGACACCGACGATCGTGGGCTGGTTCAACCGAGCCGCTGCCTGGGCCTCCCGGCGGAACCGGGCGACGAACCCCGCGTCACGCGCGAACTGGGGGAGCAGGACCTTGATCGCGACCGTTCGGTGGAGCACAGGGTCGAAGCCTCGATAGACCTCGGCCATGCCGCCCGCGCCGATCCGCGCTTCAACCCTGTAGCGCCCACCCAGGACGGAATCGCTCACGCTCGTTCGTTCACCCCTTGAGATACGCCTGGTATGCCTGGATGACCTGCTTGGCGATCGGCGCGGCTACGAGCCCGCCGGTCGCGTCACTCCCGAGGTCGCCGCCGTCCAGCACGATAACCGCAACCGCGATGGTCGGCGTCTGGCCCGAGCCGGCCGGCGCGAACGCGGTGAACCAGGCGTTCGGCGGAACGCTGCAGTTGGGGACCGGGCCACAGTTGGTCGAGGTGCCCGTCTTACCGGCCACGATGGTGCCGGGGATCTGCGCGGCGGTTCCGGTCCCGCTGCTGACGACGCTGATCATCATCTGGCGCATCTGGTCGGCCGTATGGGGGCTGATCGGGCGCCCGAACTCTTGCTTGTCGAACGTCTTGACGGTCCGGCCGGCGCTGTCGCGCACCTCCGTCACCAACCTCGGCGCGTACAGCAGTCCTCCGTTGGCGATCGCGGCCGATTCCAATGCGAGCTGAAGGGGGTTCTGCTTGTCGTTGTCGAGCCCGACCGCGGACAGGGCGACCTTCGGAAGGTTCTCGTTGAAGTACGCGGGCTCCGGGAACCGCCCACTGTTCCACGGCAGGATGAACGGGATCGTCGGTGCGGCGCACGTGACCTGGTCCGGCGGGAGGATCGGGCAGAACCCGTAGCGATGTGCCTGTGCCGAGAGCCGTTCGGCGCCGAGGTGAAGACCGATCAGTCCGAACGTGACGTTGCACGACTGCTCGAACGCTTGCGCCATGGTGACCGTCGTCGTCCCGCCGTGGCAGATCTCATTGCCGAAGTTCTGCAGCGTGCTGGATGACTGCGGCAGGTCGAGGACGTGTGGGTTCGGCCACGCCTTGTCCGGTCCCCAACCGTTCTCCAGCGCCGCGGAGGCCGTCACCAGCTTGAAGGTCGATCCCGGAAGGTAGAGCTCCTGGAACGCTTTGGAGACGAGCGGCCGATGGGGGTCGGAGATCAACGCGTTCCACGCGGTGTTGATCTGCTGGTCGGTCCCCGTCGACAGGGGGTTCGGGTCGTACCCCGGGTTCGAGTACATCGCCAGGACGTCGCCCGATCCGGGGTCGAGCGCCACGACCGCACCCTGATGGCTCCCGAGCGCGGCGCGGGCGACCCGCTGCAGGGGCGGGACGATCGTCGTGAGCACGGTTCCCCCCACTTTCGGCCGGCCGAGCAGGATGTCGGTGAGGTTCTGCGCGGTGAACTCGGGAGCGGTTCCGGACAGATAGGGGTTCATCGCGTCCTCCAGGCCGCTGAGCCCGTAGATCCGCGAGTAGTACCCGGTGAGCTGGCCGTAGAGCTCGCGTCCCGGGTACTTCCGGAGGAACCGGTAGACCGAGTTCGGATCCGGGTTCTTGACGCTCTCGGCGAGCACGGTCCGCTCGTCGGCCGCGAGGATCTGCCCCCGCTCCACCGAGTACTCCGCGCGGATCTGCCGGGCCGCGTTCGCGGGCTCGCCCGCGATCCGACTCGCCGCGAAGACCTGGATGTAGGCGACCTGCGCGAACAACAGGGCGAACAACGCGACGAACGCGAACCCCAGCCGCCGGATCTGACGATCCATCCCTAGGGCTCCTTCCGGACCCGGTACCACGCGCCCGCGGACGACCGAACCAGCAGCGCCAGGATCACGAAGGTCGCCACCCTGCTCGTGCCGCCGTAGGAAACGAGCGGAAGGGGCACGCCCGTGAGGGGGATCAGCCGCAGGACGCCTGCCGCGATCGTGAAGACCTGCAGACCGATCACCGTGGTGAGTCCGACGGCGAGGAGCTTGCCGAAGGTGTCCTGGCGCTCCACCCCGATCCGCAACCCTCGCCCGATCAACACGAGATACAGGAGCAGGATGCCGGCGACGCCGAGCATCCCCAGCTCCTCACCGAACGCCGCGAGGATGAAGTCGCTCCCCACGTAGGGGATGAACGTGGGCGAACCTAGACCGAGACCCGTCCCGACCATCCCCCCCGAGGCGAACGCGAACCATCCCTGCGCCAGCTGATAGCCGATCCCGTTCACGTTCTTCGGGTCGAGTGCGTGGAACCAGATCACCACGCGCTCCTGGATGTGCGGGAGCGCCAGCCACCCGATGTAGGCGCCGATCGCGAACAGGACGATCCCGAGCACCAGATACGAGGATCGCCCGGTCGCCACCCACACCATCACGACGAACACGCCGAAGAGGAGCAGCGACGCGCCCACGTCGCGCTCGAGCAGCAGAACCGCGAGCGAGGTCCCCCACGCGAGGAGCAGCGGTCCGAGGTCCTTCACGCGGGGCAGCCCGAACCGCCCGACCCCGGCCGCCAGCAGCTCGCGGCGCTGCGAGAGATAGGACGCGAGGAAGATCACGATCAGGACGCGGCCGAACTCGGCGGGTTGGAACTGCAGGAAGCCGAAGTTCACCCAGAGCCGTGCTCCGTTGATCTCGTAACCGAGCCCGGGGACGATCGGGAGGAGAAGCAGGACGATGCCCGCCAGCCCGATCGTGTACGTGAACGCGTCGAGCTGCCGGATGTCCCGCACGACCAGAAGCGTCAGCGCGAAGCACGCGAGCCCGATCAACAACCAGATCGCCTGGTTCTGGGCGATGTCAACGCGGCCGCGCTCGTCCATCAGGCGGTAGAGCATCGCGAGGCCCAGACCGCCGAGGAGCACGGCGACCGGGTACAGGGCGGGGTCTGCGGACCGTGCGGCGTACCGGATCACGAGCCACCCGCCGAGCGAGGCGCCCGTGAAGACCACCCCGTAGATGGCGAGGTTCCGAGGAACCTCGCCATGGAGCCCGAGGCCCTGCAGCGTGTAGGCCAGGAGCGAGCCCGCAACGGCGAGGATCAGCAGACCGAAGCCGGTGCGGGCTGGCCTGGTCTCGGCCGCGCCGGCCCGAACCGCGACGGCGCTCACGCGTGTCCTCCGGTGCCCCCGCGCGCCGCCCGCGCGACGTCCCTGCGGATCTGTTCCACGCGGGCATCGGCGTCGGCCCGGCTGTCCACGTTGATGCCGCCAGCGAGCGACGCCCACAGGGGGAGGGCCTCCGCGGCCGGCGCGGAGATCTCGGTTTCCTCCACCACGTGCGAGAGCTGGAAGCCGAACACGTCCGCCGGGATCCCCTGGTAGATCGCCACGCGTCCGTCGGCCACCCCGACGTACCAGCGCGTGTCGATCAATGCTCGTGCACCGGTGAACGCCGCGCCGAGTGCCACGATCACGATGCCGGCGATCATCGCGACACGCCACCGGCGCCGCCGTGCCTCGGGCGTGCGAGCTGGTCGGACGGGGTCTTCTTCCGCTACCAGGGTCGCGTCCGCCCCGGAGGCCGCCGTTGCTGCGACAACCTCGTCCTGTTCCGTTCCGTCATCCGGCAGGACGTCGAGCACCACCACCGTGATGTTGTCGACACCACCGGCCCGATTTGCCGCAAGCACCAGCCGGTCCGCGGCCTCCTGCGGTGCGCCGTCGGTGGACCCGAGGATCGCCTGGATCTGCTCCTCGGTGAGCATCCCGGTGAGCCCGTCGGAGCACAGGAGAAGTCGGTCCCCGTCGAGGAGCCCGACGTCCTGCTCGTCGAGCGGGACGTCGGGCTCCGTCCCGAGCGCCCGGACCAGGACATTGCGATGCGGGTGAACCTCGGCTTCGGCCGGGGTGATCTCTCCCGCCTTCACCATGCGGTTGACCAGGGTGTGGTCGTCCGTGAGCTGCCGGAGGGATCCCGCCCGCAACAGGTACGCGCGCGAGTCGCCCACGTGCACCAAGTGCGCCAGGTCGCCCCGGATCACCGCGGCCGTGAGCGTGGTCCCCATGCCGGCGACGGCCCGATCGGCGCCCGAGCGGTCGAAGACCGCTCGGTTCGCCGCCTGGACCTGTTCGGCGAACGGCACCGCCCCTTTGCGGAACGACTCGGCGATCGTCGTGAGCGCTAGCTGGGAGGCGACCTCTCCACCCCGATGCCCGCCCATCCCGTCCGCGACGGCATACAACGGCGGGTCCAGCAGGTAGGCGTCCTCGTTCCCCGAGCGCACCTGCCCGACGTGGGTCGCGACCCCGGCTTCGATCCTCACCGCGCGAGCTCCAGGATCGTCGTCCCCACACGGATCCGGTCGCCGGAGGTGAGCATCGCCGGGGCGGCCAACCGCTGTTCGTTCACGAAGGTTCCGTTCGTCGAACCAAGGTCCTCTACGTACCACGAGCCGTTCTTCGCGAATATCCTTGCGTGCTCCTGCGACACGTAGGTGTCTTCCAGCCGCAGGTCGCATGCCATCGCTCGGCCGATCACCGTGTTGGCGGCCAGCCGGAGCGCTCGCGGTTTGTCCTTGCCCTCGACGTGCACCAGGACGTTCGCCGGCACGGGCTGGCTGGGCGATCGATCCGAACCCGCCCGCGCGCCGGAACCGGGCATCGGTGCGGCCGGGCTGCGATCCACGTTCAACCCGCGGACGACCCACCGCATCGAGCGCCACACGAACAGGAAGAGCAACGCGAACAGCCCGTACTTGAGGGCCGAGAGCGCGAACGGCTCGACGGCGTCCGCGAGCACTACACCCTCCGGTACTCGATCACCGTGGTCCCGACCGTGATCCGATCGCCGTCGGACAGCGGTCGCGATTGGACCTGCTCCCCGTTCAGCTTGGTCCCGTTCGTCGAGCCGAGGTCCGTGAGCGTGGATCGGCCATCGTTCGTCCGGATCTGGGCGTGTCGCCGGGACACGCCCTTGTCCTCGATCGTCACGTCGCTCTCAGGGAGCCGGCCGATCGTCACCAGCTCCTTGTCCAGCGGGACGCGGCGGATCGAGTCGACCCCGTGCACGAGCAGCTCGCCGTGATGCCCCGCCTCGGCGGCCTCGGCCACGGCTGCGGGCGGGACCTTCTCTTCACCCTGGACGAGCGAGGCCTCGACCTCGAGGTCGCCCTTCCGGAGATCGTGACCGATGAACAGTTCGACCTCGGGCGGCCCGACGAGCCCCCATCCGCGCTCCGCGGCGGTCTCCAGCACGACCTGCTTCAGCTCGGTGACGAGCGCAGACTCCATCTGTTGGAAGCGGGGCGCATCATCCTCCGAGAGCGAGATCTCGAAACGGTTCGGTGCCCACACCTCGTTGATCGCGACCTGCTTGGTGTCGTCCATCTCGCGGACCACGCGCTTGGCGATCTCGACCGGCTGGAGGCCGCTTCGGAACGTCTTGGAGAAAAGGCCTTCAACGAGGCCCCCGAGTCGCCGTTCGAAGTCGCGGAGGTTGGGCACGATGGGCGGGTGCGCGGCGGCCGTTCCGCCGCAACGTCCCCAATCCTACCCTTGGGCTCGTGCCGACCCTGTGACGCCGCAGCGATCCGTCAGTTGTAGACGACGATCGTCCCGGCGACCTTGTCGTGCAGGGTCTGTCGCTGCCGGTCCCAGAGCATCGAGAGGTCGTCCAGCAACGTGATCAGCCCTGCGCCCGGGACGAACGATCCGAAACTGACGACCAGCTGCAGGAGCGGCCGGAGGAGCGCCTCGCGCCAACCCACGACGTTCCCGTCGGCCGTCCGGACCCTGATCCCGACCGCCAGCTTGCCGAGCGTCCCCCCGAAGAAGCGCACCAGCAGGACCTGATACGTGTAGGTCGCGACGGCGACCCCGAGCGCCCAGCCCGCGTACCGGCCCATGTAGCGGGTCACGTCGACGCGTTGTCCCGTGGCGATGGATCGGTCGATCTCGGTCGACATCCTGTTCCAAATGGCGATCAGGAATGGGATCCAGATCGGGATGAACACGAGCCCGTCGATCAAGGTCGCGCCGACGCGGATCCAGAAGCTCGCGTACCGCGGCGCGGGCTCCGGAGGTGGCGGGGGCGCCCACGTCGCCTGGGGCGACGGCGGCAACGGTGCGTCCGGCCGAGGCGGGAGGGGATGAGCATCCATCACTGGCGCACAGGCTAAGGCATCCCTTGCCGCGCACCCCGCATCCCCTCTATTCAAGCTCGACCTGCCACGGGCCGATGGCCTACGACGACCGGAGAACGAAGCAGTGTTCAGGGGATGGAGACCATGGAGGCCAGCCGCCACGGCGCCTCGAAGGTTCGGGTACCGATCGCGTGGAAGTTCTTCCTGTTGCTCGGCGTCGTCGTGCCCTCCGTCCTCGCCTTGGTGGGTGTCCGCGCGCTCGCCTCGACGAAGGAGCCACTCGACACGGTCTATGACGACGCCCTGACCAGCGCGCGCACCGTCGGACGGCTCTCCACCACGATCGAAGAGGCGGAGGAGAAGTCCCGGCTCCTCGTGGCGCAGACGCAGCCGTCCGCCATCCAAGCAACGACGGCGGACTTGCGGAACGAGGTGATCCCGAACGTACAGCGAGAGATCGACCAGATGCACGCGCTCGCCATTCCCGATCTATCCGGCGATGACCTCTTCCTCACCGAATGATGGTGATGCAACGGGCGTCGGCCCGTGACTATCAGGTCACCCAGACCGAGTTCACCGACGCCTTGCAGATGACGGAGACCGAGGAGGAGGCGCACGAACTCCTCAAGCATCACCTGGAGCGTTCGATCCCCGGCGCCTCAGCAGTGACGCTCAATCGCAACAACAGCGCCGACCGCCTCGAGGCGTTCACCGCATCGCCGCCCGGTCCGCTCGCCGAGAACATCGTGGAGGCGAAACCTCGCGATTGCCTCGTCGTCCGCCTCGCGCGGGCGCACGTCGACGAGGCGAAAAGCAGCGCGTTGGTCCGGTGCTCGCTCTGCGGAGAGATGGAGGGGTTCAGCGCATGCACGCCGCTGCTCGTGAGTGGCGAGGTGATCGGCTCCGTCTTCGTGAACGGGCCGCGGGCGATCATCGACGCTGATCTCGGTCGCATCAAGGACTCCGTGACCCAGGCGGCGCCCGTCCTCGCCAACCTGAGGAACCTGGCGATCGCCGAGCTGCGCGCGGCGACCGATGCCCTCACCGGTCTTCCCAACGCGCGCGCCGTCCAGGACATCCTGAACCGCTTAGTGGCGCAGGCATCGCGGATGGTGTGGCCGTTGACCGCGGTGCTGTTCGATCTCGATCATTTCAAGCAGATCAACGACGCCTTCGGGCACCCCAAGGGAGACGAGGTACTGGCCGCGGTCGGCGCGACGCTGCTGTCGATCATGCGTGAGAGCGACTTCGGCGGGCGTTATGGGGGCGAGGAGTTCGTGATGTTGCTTCCTGCCGCCGATCTCGAGGTCGGCGTCCAGGTTGCCGAGCGCGTCCGGGCCGCGATCGCCGACATCCAGCTCTTCGAGGAGGGGCGTGCCGTCACGGCCAGCTTCGGGGTCGCCATGTTCCCCGACCATGCTTCCGACGGAGCCCGACTCATCCGCAACGCCGACCGAGCGCTCTACCAGGCCAAGGCGAACGGGCGGAATCGCGTCGAGGTCTTCTCGATGGCATCGAACGCCGACGGCTCGCAGAACGTCCTGCAGAGCGAGCCGGCGTAGCGGCCTCCGCGACGGCCTCGCCGCTCCAACGACCGCTGCTACGATTCCCTCTCCCCACGGGCGAGTGGCGGAATTGGCAGACGCGCAGGATTCAGGTTCCTGTGTCCTTGACGGGACGTGGGGGTTCAACTCCCCCCTCGCCCACCACTTCTGACTTGCGAGACTTCGGCCCTAAGGCGATGTCGACCACAGCAGCCAGATACGGAGGTGGTGACGCCGTGGTGACGAAACGGCTACGGCCGACGCCTATCCAACGGTGAACTCTTACCCCGCAGGACGGTTAGGTCACGAGGCGTTGGTGAGACGATGCATCACTTGGAAAACTGACCCAGGGTTAGTGTCCAGGAAGCCGGCGGGGGTCTTCGCGACGATCAGGTATCGGCGCGTTCTACCTTCTTCGGGCCGATCACGTCCTGGGACCTGAGCGTAGCTCGTGGAGCGGTCTCGGAGGGGGTCTCGTCGCTGTCCCCGTCTACGCAGCTGCTACTCAGGTGCTGGGGCGCACCTCCGGATCGAGTTCAAGCGCGACCGAGTTCATGCAATAGCGGTCGCCGGTCGGCTCGGGGCCGTCCGGGAACACGTGCCCGAGGTGGCCGCCGCAGCGGGCGCACGTGACCTCGGTGCGACGCATCCAAAGAGCACCGTCTTCATGCAGCTCCACGGCGCCCCGCTCGATCGGCTCCCAGAAACTCGGCCAGCCGGTCCCCGACTCGAATTTCGTCTCCGAGCTGAACAGCTCAGCTCCACAACCTGCACACCGATACAGGCCGCGCTCCTTCGTCGAGGCATACGCACCGGTGAACGCGCGCTCCGTTCCCTTGTTGCGCAGCACCTTGAACTGCTCGGGCGTCAGGCGCCGACGCCACTCCTCTTCGGTCCCCGGAAGCGACTCCGACTCCGGCCGTTGCCTGGACTGGTCTGTCATGACATCTCCTCCTCGTTCCTTCTTTGTCTCAGCTGCGGGGCGATTTGTTACCGGTGGACGGGGTCAATCCGGATGATAGGAGCTCGTCTCGTAGACCTACGAGTCCGGGCGTCTTTCAACCGCGGAGTGACGTCAGTAGACGCCGCCTCGGCACACGGGCAGGAGCGACTTGCTGAGGACCGATATACGCGCCACGACGTATCGGTGCGCGTCATCCTGATCAGTCTTAGCCCGTTCATTTCCGACGGACTTGGTTTCCGGCGCGGTTCCGCGGTAAGCGATCCGTGAGCAAGAACACTGGGACGGCCTGGGCTGAGGCTTCGTCGAGATTGCATTCAGCTAGTCACAGCTGTGCGAGAGGGGAGACTCGAACTCCCACGGCCTCTCGGCCACCGGATCCTAAGGTTGCTCGCGCTACGCACGGAAGCCGGCTCTACGTGTCGTCCTGTGTCGTTT